>Ga0213839_1000173_pt1 | contig 123678 bp, 89 predicted proteins | sample SWPATP21_FD_160075 | JGI IMG/M metagenome (GOLD analysis project Ga0213839, IMG submission 160075) | Coastal seawater microbial communities from Marineland, Florida, United States - SWPA TP2 #1 | ecosystem: Environmental > Aquatic > Marine > Coastal | place: USA: Florida | collected 2016-08-14
AAGGCCCGGCAGGAGCTGGCCGCCGCGCTGCGCCTCGCCGACGACAAGGCCGATCGGGCCACGGCCCGGCTGCAGGTGGCCCTCGCGCTGACGCGGGCGGAGGCAGAGCCCGCGTGGGCCGCCTCGCTCGTGGAGGAGGCGGCGGTGGAGATCGGGGACGAAGACCCCGACGTGCAGTTCGTGCTCGCGCTGCGCTCGGGCCAGGAGATCGGACCCGCGACGGGGCCCTTCTCCGGGATGCTCCGCCTCGCCGTGGATCCGCGCTCGGGACGCTTCCTGCCCGTCGGCCTCAGCCGCGGCGGGCCGTCGGGGACGCCGATGATCCCGCCTGAGGCCTACCCCCGGGAGAACCTGAGCAAGGGCGGCCTCGCCGCGCCGTTCGGACCGACCTTCCACCCCATCGACGGCACGCTCCTCAACTGGGTGTACCACCCGGGGAGGTAGCCAGCCGGCGCGCCATCCGCAGCGCCGACACCATGTGTCGCGGGCTCGCCGTCCCCTTCCCCCAAGCGATGTCCCGGGCGGTTCCGTGGTCGACGGAGGTCCGCCAGATGGGGAGCCCGGCGGTGACGTTCACCGAGTCGCCGAAGTCGAGGGTCTTCACCGGGATGAGGCCCTGATCGTGATACAGCGCGATGACGAGGTCCCAGTCGCCGCGGGCGGCGGCGGGGAAGAGGGTGTCGGCGGGGAACGGACCATGGGCGTCGACGCCCTGGCGCTTCAGCACCCCCACCGCGGGGGTCACGATGCGCTGCTCCTCGTCCCCGAGCGCCCCGTCCTCGCCCGCGTGGGGGTTGAGGCCGCACACGGCGACCCGGGGCGCGTCCAGACCGAGCCCCCGGGTCAGCAGGTCCTGGGCGGCGCGCCCCGCCCACACGATGTCGCGCAGGGCGAGGGTGTCAGGCACGTCCCGCAGGGGCCGGTGCACCGTGGCGAGGGCCACCCGCAGCCGCCCGCCGGCGAAGACCATCACGGCCTCCTCCGGGCTGAGGCCGCAGAGCCAGGCGAGGTAGGGCGTGTGTCCCTGGAATGGGAAGCCGCGGTCGAGGAGCGACTTCTTGTGGACGGGGCCGGTGCAGACGGCGCCGTAGCGGCCATCGAGGCAGCCACGCACCGCGGTGGCGACGGCCGCGATCTCGGGGATGTGGGCGTAGTCGCCGGCGTCGTCGGGGCTGACGTCGACGGTGGGGAGCTCGGCGCGGAGCGACCCGTCGAGGCCGACGAGGTCCGCGGCTCGGCCCCAGAGCTCTTGGGGGCCCAGGAGGACCGCGTCGTCCCTGCCGAGCTCCCCCGCCTGCCGCAGGGACGCCCAGGCGGCGACGGCCACCTCAGGGCCGATGCCCTCGGGATCGCCGCACGTGACGGCGACCGGCCTGGTCACAGCAGGATCTCGATGTGGGCGCGGCGGCGCTCCTCCTCCGTCCAGATCGTGAGCTCCCGCTCCATCGCGTCGTCGTAGAGCACCCGGCTGATCTGCTCGCGGACCTCGTCCAGCGGCTTGCGGGACCGGTCCACCTGCTCGGCGACGCGGAGGAGGTAGACGCCACCCGGGGTGTCCACGCGGACGGGGGTGCCGATGTCGACGGTCTGGAGCTTCTCGGCGAAGAGCGGGCTGAGCTCGTTCGCCTTGACGACGCCGGCCTCACCGCGGTTCGCCTTGCCGGCGGGATCGTCACTGCGGGCGCCAGCCACGTCTCCGAAGTCCTTGCCTCCCGCGATCTCGGCGATGAGCTGGTCGGCCTCGGCGTCGATGGCGGCGCGGTCATCGTCGGTCGCCGTCGCCGGGTAGGCGAGCAGGATCATCTGGAGCCGCCACGCCAGGTCCGGCTCCACGTCCGCCGTCATCTGCTGGTAGTAGTTCACGATGTCCTCCTCGGCGATCTTCACGCGACCGCGGATCTCGAGGTTCATGAACTTGTACTGGCGGAGCTGCTTGCCGAGCTCGGAGCGGTACTCGTCGATGGCCATCCCCTGGCGCTCGAGCTCCTTCGTGAGCTGATCCACCGTGAGGCCGTTCTGCCGGGCGACGTCGGCGACCGCGGCCTCGATGTCCTGGTCCGTCACCTCCATGCCCGCGCTGTCCATCGCCTGCTCCATGAGCTTGTTGGCGATGAGGCCGTCGAGGACGTCCACCTGGAGCTCGGCCTCCGCGGCGGCGCGCTGGGCGGACGGCACCCCGCGGAGAGCGTCGCTCTTGACCATCTCGTAGGTCTCGGCGAGCTCGCTCTGCAGGATGATGTCGCGGTTGACGACAGCGACGATGCGGTCGACCACCTCGCCAGCGACGGCGGCGCCGGGCAGCAGGGTGAGCGCGGCGAGCAGCAGGGGCAGGGCGCGGGTCATGAGCTCTCCTCGGGAGCGAGATAGGGGCGGCCGTCGCGACAACACCGGACGCGGGCCAGGACATCCTCGTCCACGGACAGCCCGAGCTCGTCGGTCGTCGCGGCGAGCCACAGGCGCAGGCGGGACTCCACCGCCTCGTCCAGCAGCCAGCCCTCGACCGACGCGCGGGCCTCGTCGTCGGGGACGGTCCCGCCCATGGTGCGGGCCACGAGCAGGAACACGTGATAGCCGAGGGGGCTGCGCAACACGGCGCTGTGCTCTCCCCGCTTCAAGGACTCGGCGGCCTGGACCAGCAGCGTGGGCGCGGACTCGACCGTCATCACGCCCAGGTCGCCGCCGGCCTCCAGCCCGAGCTCGTCCGCCAGCGCGACGAAGTCTTCGCCCTGCTCGAGGCGAGCGTGCAGCGCACGCACCACGTCGGGGTCCTTGTGGAACAGCTGCCGGGCCCGGATCCGGTTCGGGCGCGACAGGCGGTCGGCGTACCGCGGGATGGCGGCCTCGACCTGCTCGGGGGTGACCGTGATCCCCTCCCGAAGCTCGGCGCGCAGGGCCGCCTCCGTGGTGGTGACGAGCAGGCGGCGCCGGACCACGGCGTGCCAGGTCGCCGCGTCCCCGTACAGCGCGATGGCGTCGGCGCGGATGCCGGGCTCCGGGGGGTCCCCCTCGAGGCGGAGGAGCTCGTCCGCGAAGGCGGCGTCGGACACCTTGATGCCGCGCTCCTCGGCTTCCTGGAGCAGCACCTCCTCGACGATGCGGGCGTCGAGCGTCCGCCCGCGCAGCGCGGCGAAGGCGCGGTCGCGGGGCAGGTCCCCCTGGCGCGCCAGGGCGTCCAGCGACATGAGCAGCGCGTCTGCCTCGACCGTGCGCGCGCCGACGGTGGCGACGGGCGGCAGCCCCTCGGCGTCGGACGCGGCCTCCGGGCAGCCAGCGGCGAGCCCCAGCGCGAGCGCGAGGCCCAACGCTCTCACTACTGCTCGTCCTCTCCGGTCCGCTCGTCCGCGGGCTCGGGGGAGTCGCCGGGCGCCTTCAGGGTCGGCGCGGTGGGCGCGGTGACGGTGTGGCTGTCGAGCTTGGCCTGATCGATGGACACCTTCGCCGACGTCCGCAGCTTGCCCACGTACCCGTCGTAGAGGCTCTTGTAGGTGTCGGACTTCACCTTGCGGAGCACGCTGCCGCGCATCTGCTCGAAGGTGCGCTCCACCCGGTCCCGCCGGTTCGGCACGTAGACCAGGTTCCAGCCCTCGGACGTCCAGAACAGCTCGGAGACGCCGCCCTTCTCGAGGCTGAAGGCGGTGTCCACGACCTCCTTGGGGATGCCGGGCTTGCCGTCGCGGGTGACGAAGCCGAGGTCACCGCCGCGGCGGGCGTACGCCCCGGCGCTGTGCTCCTGGGCGATCTTGCGGAAGTCGGCCTTGCGGGCGAGGACCTGGTCCCGCAGCTCCGTCGCCTTGGCCTTCGCCGCAGCCTTCGCCTCCTCCGTCGCCGCCTCGCCGCCCTCGGGGGCGACCACGAGGCGCTTGATCTGCGCCTTCTCGGGGACGACGAAGTCCTCGAGGTGCTCCGTGAAGTAGGCCTTCAGGTCGTCCTCGGTGATGTCGCTCGTCTTGACGGTGCTGTACACGTCCTGCTTGAGGAGCGTGTTCACCATCATCTTCTGGATCTTGGGGTCCTTGTCGATGCCCTGGCGCAGGGCCTCCTGGTAGAGGAGCTTCTCCTCGACGAGGCGCTCCATGATCTCCGAGCGGGCCGTGCTGTCGAGCTCGGCGTCCCGGCCGCGGCGGGCGGCCAGCTGGTCGAACTCCTTGGCGCCGATGGGCAGGCCGTCGACGGTGCCGAGGGTCTCGCCGATGACGTCGGCCTTGGGCATCGTCGGGGCGGGGGGCGTCTTCAGGACGGCCTCGCCCGCATCCGCGGCGGGAGAAGGCGCCGGGGTCGACTCGCCGCCGCACGCGGCGAGGGCCAGGGTCGCGCCGAGCGCGAGGGTCATCCAGGGAGTGGCGTTCATCCAGGTCTCCGATTGGTGGCGGGCGCGGTGGTACACGGCTCCGTCGGCCGCGGGGTTTAGCACACGGACCCGATCACTGCGACGGAACGTCCGCCAGCGTCAACCCGCGCATGCGCCCGAGAAGTCCCAGGGCCGCGAGCACGGGATCCGCTCGGTCCTCTTCGGACAGGCGCGCGTGCATGACGCCGTCCTGACGGAGCGTGTACCGATCCGGGGCGCCGGTCACGAACTGGACGAGCTTGACGGGGTCCAGCGGAGTTCCGTCCTCGATGGTCAGCTGGAGGCGACCGCCCCTCACCGTCCGCAGACGCCCGACGCGCAGCTCCTTCGCGAGCACCTTGAGCTCGATGAGCCGCTCGAAGCGCAGCACCTCGGGCGGGGCCGGGCCGAACGTGTCCTCGAGCTCGCGCAGGGCGCGCTGGAGCTCCTCGCGCGTGCGCGCGTCCGCGAGCGTCTTGTACTCCAGGAGGCGCTCGGCCTCGTCCGGGACGTAGTCGGCGGGGATGTAGGCGTCGGCACGGAGCTCGATGTCCGGGTCGAGCCCGTCGTCGACCCGCTCCCCCTTGAGGCGCTTCACCGCCGTCTCCAGGAGATCCATGTACGTGGCGAGGCCCACGTCCGCGACGTGTCCCGCCTGCTTCTTCCCGAGCATGTTCCCCGCGCCGCGCAGCTCGAGGTCGTGCTGGGCGATGCGGTGGCCCGAGCCCAGATCGCTGTTGTCCTGGAGCACCTTGAGCCGCGCGAGAGCCTCCGAGGCGATGCCCCCCGCCGGCGGCACCAGCAGAAGACAGAACCCCTGCTCGTGACCGCGCCCCACCCGCCCCCGGAGCTGGTGCATCTGCGCGAGGCCGAGCAGGTCGGCGCGATTGATGATCATGGTGTTCGCAGTGGGCAGATCGATGCCGGACTCGATGATGGTGGTGCAGAGCAACACGTCGAACTCGCGGCGGAAGAACGCCACCATGATGTCCTCGAGCTGGCGCTCCCCCATCTGCCCGTGGGCCACCCGGATCTGCACGTCGGGGAGCATCTTGCCGAGCTGCTCCGCCATCTCCTGGATCGACTGCACGCGGTTGTGCACGAAGTACACCTGCCCGCCCCGGTCGAGCTCCCGCTGGACGGCGTCCACGATGCGCCGCGGTGAGAAGCGCACGACCTGGGTCCGCACCGGCTGCCGGCCCTCGGGCGGGGTGGCGATGATCGAGAAGTCGCGCACGCCGGAGAACGCGAGGTTCAGGGTGCGGGGGATGGGGGTCGCGGTGAGGGTCAGCACGTCCACCGAGGCCCGCAGCTCCTTGAGGCGCTCCTTGTGCTTCACCCCGAAGCGGTGCTCCTCGTCGATGATGACGAGGCCCAAGTCCGCGAACTGGACGTCCTTGCTCACGAGGCGGTGGGTCCCGATGACGACGTCGACGAGGCCTCGCTTCACGTCCTTGACGATCGCCCGGGCCTCGGCGGCCGTCTTGAAGCGGCTCAGCATCTCGATGCGCACCGGGAACGCCTTCATCCGCTCGACGAACGCCTGGGTGTGCTGCAGGGCGAGGATCGTGGTGGGGACGAGCAGCGCCACCTGCTTGCCGTCCTCGATGGCCCGGAACGCCGCCCGCATGGCGACCTCGGTCTTGCCGAAGCCCACGTCGCCGCAGACCAGGCGGTCCATCGGCTTGGGGGAGCTCATGTCCTCGAGCACCGCCTGGATCGCCGCCTCCTGATCCGGCGTCTCCTCGTAGGGGAAGCCGTCCGTGAACTCGCGGTAGAGGACGTCGGGGGGCGGGTACGCGTGCGAGCGGGCCATCTGGCGCTTCGCGTAGAGCTCGAGCAGCTCCCGGGCGACCTTCTGCGCCGCCTCGGACGCCTTCTTGCGCCGCTTCGCCCAGGTCGTGCCGCCGAGCTTGTCCAGCTTGGGTTCGCCACCCCCCGGCGCCACGTACCGGGAGAGCTGATCGAGCTTGTGGACCGGCAGGTAGAAGCGGTCCCCGCCCCGGTAGTGGAGGAGCAGGTAGTCGTTGTTGGAGCCGCGGTCGGCGCCGGCCTTCCCGCCGGTGCCGGGGACGTAGGTGGGGTCGGCGGCGCGCTCGCGCTGGGCCTGCTTGATGTCCAGCGCCGACGGATCCAGCTGGATCTTCGTCATCCCCACGAAGCGACCGATGCCGTGCCGGGAATGGACGACGACGTCCCCCGGGCTGAGCTGCGCGAGGGAGCCGATGGCCTCGGCCCCCTGAGGGCGCCGCTGGCGGCGACGGGTGGTGGCCTTGCGCCCGAAGATCTCCACCTCCGAGAGCGCGACCACCCCGGCCGAGGGGAGCGAGAACCCGCGCTCGAGGTCGCCGAGGACGATGTCCACGTGCTCGCCCACCCGGAGCAGCGAGCTGGAGTCGAGGAGCTCGTCGAGGTCGGGCGGCTCGTCGTGCTCGCGGACCGAGATGCCGTAGGGCTGCAACAGCTCCGCGAGCTGGCGGGCGCGCCGACGGGAGCGACAGACCACCAGCACCGCGAGGTGGTCGGCGAGCCAGCCGCGGACCCGCTTCGCCAGGGGCGCGAGCATCCCCGCGTCGCTGCCGCGCTTCGCGAGGAGCTCGGCGCGGAGGCCAGCGTGGTCGGGCACGGTCAGGTGGAGCGCGCTGTCCGACGACTCCTCGGCGACGTCGGGGAGGACCAGGCGAGGCAAGCGGCGCGCGGCGGCGTCCAGCTGGTCCCCGTTGAGCCAGAGCTCCTCCGGCTCGGGGAGCAGGCGCCCGGCGCCGTCCTCCCGCTCGTACCGCAGCAGGAGTTCCTCCGACTCCCCGTAGAGCGCCGACGCCACCGCAGCGGGGTCCTGGTGGATGAGCAGGGCGTGAGGACGGTCGAGGTAGTCGAGGACGGAGACGAGGGGATCCGCGCGCAGGACCGGCAGGTAGAGCTCGATCTCCTGCACGAGGCGCGACTCGCGCAGCTCGTCCTGGATCTGGATGCGCTTGCCCGGGATGACGCCGCGGGCGTCGGCGAGGGCCTTGAGGCGGGAGGGCAGCTGGGCGAGGGCGCTCTCGCTCAGGACCTCCTCGCGGATGGGGAGGAGGACGGCGCGGTCCAGCGCCTTGCGGGAGCGGGAGGTGTGCGGGTCGAAGGTCCGAATCGACTCGACCTCGTCGCCCCAGAAGTCGATGCGCAGGGGCAGCGGGTAGCTGGGGGCGAAGACGTCGAGGATCCCGCCGCGGACGCTGAAGGTGCCGGGCTCGGAGCAGAGGTCCGTGGAGAAGTAGCCGCGCTCCACGAGGCGCCGCACGAGGGCGTCGCGGTCGACGTCCTCGCCGACGACCACCTCGTCCGCGAGGGCCAGGAGGTCGGCGGGAGGGAGGGAGCGCTTGAGCAGGGCCTGGGGAGCGGCGACGACGACCGCGTCCGGGTCCGAGGCGAGGGCGTACAGCGCCGAGAGGCGACGGTGGCAGACCGAGGCGCTCGGCGAGTAGCCGGCGTAGGGCAAGACGTCCCAGGCCGGCAGGGTCCGCGCCGGGATCCCGAAGAAGCGCAGCTCGCGGGTGATGCGGTCCGCCTCGTCGTCGGAGGGGGCGAGCCAGAGCACGGGGCCGCGGGCGTCCGGCGGGCGCTCCTCGAGGGCGGCGGCGACCGTGAACGCGGCGCCCGAGCCGGCGAGTCCGGAGACGTGGAGGTCCCCGCCAGCGCTGGCGAGGCGGACGATGCCGGCGAGGACGCGACCGGCCGGGGAGCGGGGGGGAATGGGGCTCACGGGACGGCGCAGTGTGGGGCCCCGGCGGCTTCAGATCCAGGGCGGCGTGGACGCGGGCGGATCCGCGAAGACCGCGGCGCTACTGCGTCTCGATCCAGAGCCGGGCGTCGCGCCAGGTCCCCGACGGCAGCGCCGAGGCCACCTCCACCCGGACCTCCCAGGTCCCCGACGCGTCCTCCCCCGCGAGCCCCGCGGTGCCCGGACCCGGGTTCGAGGGGTTCGTGTAGACCTCGGACACGGGAACGAAGGGCGCGTCTCCCCCGAAGGCACCGACGAGGAGGCCGTCCTCGTCGAGCCAGTCGGCAGACCAGTTGGGCGAGACGAGTTCCACCTCCGTGTTGTCCGGCGAGATCAGGGTGAAGGTCGTCACGTCGGGCAGCAGGAGCTCCGCGTCCAGATAGACCCACGCGCGCGCGACCGTCCCGCTCGGCCCCGTGAACCGGGCCGCTGGCGTCGCGTCGCCGGGCAGGAAGTCGGTCCCCCCACCCCCGAACAAGGTGTTGTCGTTGTTCGCCACGAGCATCGGCGCAGCCATGGTCTCCGTCGCGCAGTCGGTGGCGATGGTCCCCCCGAGGGCGTCGCCGGTGGCCTTCGGAGAGACGGTGGCCGTGAGGTAGTAGGCGCCCTCGAAGACGTCCTCCAGGGAGGAGACCTGCAAGGCGGCGCCCCCGTCGTTGCCGATGTCGGGCGCGTCGTCCGAGGTGGCGAGCAGGCTGCCCGTGAGCGACCACAGGACGAGGTAGGGGTCGATGTCTCCCGGGGTGTTCGACTCGGCGAACAGGCGGGTGTTCGTCCCCGCGCCGAGGCTGCCCAGGATCCACGACCGCGAGTTGTTGCCGTCGGCCTGGAAGCTCCAGTTCGACGCGGGCTCGTCGGCGAAGTAGTCGCAGTCGCGGACGGTGCCGAAGGACGTGTTCGCGGTGATCTGGACCACGAGCTGGTTCTCGGGGGGCCGGTCGTCGAGGCTCACGAGGACATCGTGGGAGCCGGGGGTGGCCGTCGGCGGCACGAGGAAGCGCGCGCGGTAGCGGTTGGGCTGCGCGGTGGGGACACCCCACCAGGGATCCTCGGTGCGCTCCTGGCCGATGGGGATGAGGCCGTCGATGGAGAGGACGATGGTGTCCGCCGAGGCAAAGGCGGTGTCGTTGGTCAGGAGCTCGACGTCGAGGAGCTTGCCCTGAACCCCCGAGCTGCCGTCGACGAACTCCACGTTCCAGCGCCCGCGGACGACCTCGAGCGTGAGCGGCGCGGAGGGGATGCCGGCGTACTCCCCCCAGGCGGTGGTGACCCCCTCGACGAGCCCTTCGATGGAGCCGTCCTCGGCGATCCCGGCGACGACGGGGTCTGCGACGAACCAGGTCGCGGCCGACGTGACGTCGACGGGCTCGGTCGCGTCCTCGAACACGGCGGAGAGGGACAGGCCCAGGGTCTCGCCCCGGGGGACGGTGAGCTCGCCGTCGGCCGTGATGGTGAGGGAGCTGACGGCGCGGGCGTCGGTCCAGGGCAGCTCGGGCTGCTCGGGCTCCACCGGACCCGAGGGACAGCCGGCGAGTCCGAGGACGAGGGCGACCGCGAATGCCTTCTTCGGCTGCATACGGCGACGATACCCCAACCGCAATGGCAGATCGTGGCCCGGCGCGGGGTTCGACGCTTGCAGACGGGCGCCCCCTCCCTTAAAAGACTCCGCCCGCCACCTGGAGCTTTGCTGCTTGCGCACCGACGCCGACATCCTGCGTCTCGACCTTCGCCCTCCCCACGTCGACCCCGAGGGAGGGCTGCGGCTGACCGACATCGAGGCCGTGCGCCTCGTGCTCCGTGGCGGCTCGCCCATCGACTGGCACCGCCTGAACTTCAGCGATCTCGGCGAGGTCGACGACCTGCTGCGCGCGAACCTGTTCGACCCCGAGGACGAGCGGGACATGGCGCGCCTCGAGTACCTGCACCGCGAGGCGCTGCGGTACCTCAAGCGCAACTTCACCTTCCGCTTCCCCCCCGAGGTGGAGCGCCCCGAGGACGTGCGACACCTCCTGCTCTACGCGAGCGAGGTGGGACGGATGAACCGGGTGCAGATCCTGTCGTGCGTCGTGCTCAAGACGATGCACACGATCAACCACCTCGAGTCGCGGGAGCTGCTGCTGGAGACGAGCGTCTCCGAGGCGGAGCTCATCGCGGTGATGGAGAAGCAGGTGCTGGCCCGGGCGAAGGCCCTGTCGGACCACGGCCTGCCGGTGGTGCACTTCTACGGGTCGCGCAAGACGCGGGACAGCATGGTCAGCAAGCTGCTGAGCAAGCGGGCGGCGCGGGCGAGCGAGATCCTCGACAAGCTCCGGTTCCGCGTGGTCACGGAGACCCGCGACGACATCGTGCCCGTGCTCGCCTACATGCTGCGGCACGTCTTCCCCTGGAACCACGTGACGTCGGCCCAGAGCACGAACTCGCTGCTCGATCTGCGGCGGTGGCTCGAGGCGCGGGACCACACGTCCCAGATGGTGGACGCGCTCCAGGTGGAGATCGGGCTCGAGGAGGCCGAGGCGCTCGCTGAGGTCAACGAGTTCAGCGGCAACAGCTACCGGATGATCAACTTCATCGTCGACGTGCCGGTGCGGCTCGACCACCTGCTGAGCCGGTCGGGCGATCCCTGGATGCTCCAGAAGGGGTCGATCGTCTACGTGGCCTGCGAGTTCCAGATCGTCGATCAGGAGACGGCCTGGGTGAACGAGCGGGGGGAGAACAGCCACGCGCGGTACAAGCTGCGCCAGCGCGAGAAGGTGGGCGAGCGCCTGATGTGGGGGCTGTTGACCGAGCGCCGCCGGGGGCGCAAGAAGAACGGCGGGTCCCTGCGGATCGCGCGGCCGCCGAAGACGCGGTCGGCGCTGGAGATGCTGTCGGACGAGCCGAGCGACGCGGACGCGCCGGTGCCGCGGGCGGTGCGCGAGCCGCGCCCGGCGACGCTGACGATGCTGCTCGACGAGAACCGCGCGGCGTCGATGCCGAAGGGGCCGATCAAGGAGCGGGGTCCCCGCAAGGGGCAGCCGCGGCAGCGCAGGCTCGACGACGAAGAGCGCGTGGCGCTGCAGAAGCTGACGGGGACGATGCCGGCGGTGGCGATCCCCGAGGACAGCGCCGAGACGCTGGTGGACGGCTCGGTGACGGCCGCGGTGACGAGCTTCGAGGCGCGCCTGGAGGAAGAGGACTCGATGCTCGAGCCCCTGCGGGACACGTAGGGCAGCGCGCGTCTGGCGGCGTCGGCGCGCAAGGGTGACAGAGGGCGTTGACACGCCGATGGGGGCTCTTTACAGTCCCGCTCCGTCGCGAGGGAATGCCCTCCAGGCGACGCTCTTTACAGGTTCATTCCCGCTTAGCTCAGTTGGTTAGAGCATCTGACTGTTAATCAGAGGGTCGCTGGTTCGAGTCCAGCAGCGGGAGCCATTCGATCCGGAAAGCGAATCGCCTGTTGGCGGTTCGCTTTTCGGCGTTCTGGGGCTTGGGATTCTCGCGAAGATCGGCAGCGCGAAGCTCGTCCAGCCGCACGCGCGCGTCGCGCCCGTCGAGGAAGTGGACATCGAGCCGGCCCTTCCACACGTCGATGTGGTGGATGAGCAGCCGCAGCGTGTCCTTGCGCTCGTCGGCGGTCAGCCGGGCGTAGAGGCCGCGAAAGTCCCGCAGGGCTTCGACCAGGAGCCGCGCGTTCAGTTCCCGGCCTTCGAGCGCGGCGAGCTCCCCTTCCAGCCTGGCGATGCCGCGGCGGAGGTCATCCTGCCGGCTCTCCAGTTCCGTGAGGCGCCTCTTTCCGGTGCTGCTGTCGGCAAGCCCGAGTCCGAGGAGCTGGTCGAGCATGCGCTCCCCGTCTCGCTCCGCATCGCGGAGCTGGACGCGTAGCTGATCCAGCTGCTCGAGGCGGGGGCCAGCCTCGTCTCGCGCGATCCGCTTGGCCGCCTCCACGGCCCCCTCGACCACGTCCGGCTGCTGGCCCGCCGCCTCGACCACCGCGAGCACGATCTCTTCGAGGTCGGCGGCGGCGATGTTCGTGACCGCCTCCGTGTCGTCGGTTGGAGCCTCCTTCTGTACCCGTCGGTAGTAGGGGTACTTCTTCCCGCGGCCTCGGGCTGTCGAACTCGTCAGCGCGTAGCCGGTCACTCCGCAGCGGAGCAGACCCGTCAGCACGAAGTCGTGGATCGCGCTCTTCCCTGGGCGCGTGCCCCGCTTGTTGGCTTCGAGGATCTCGCCGACAAGCTCGAAGCTTCGCTCCTCGATGATTGGCTGGTGCCGCCCAGCGAACCACTCGTCCTTGTGCTTGACCTCTCCGAGGTAGATGCGGTTTCGGAGCATGTTCACCACCACCGGGCGGGTGAACCTCCGACCTCCCGCTTTCCCGCGCCGTCGCGATTCGTAGTCCTTCTGCCGGAAGCCGCTCTCGTTGAGCCAGCGGGAGACCTTGGTCGCCGACCGGACCTCGAGCATTCGGTCGAACGCCAGCCGGACGACCTCCGCCTCGTCCTTGTTCACCTCGAGGAAGCCGTCGCCGACTGAGTCGTAGCCCAGGACCGGGTGGCCTCCATTCCAGAGGCCGCGCCGAGCCCTGCTCGCCATCGAGACTCGGGTCCTCTCGGCCGTCTGGGCCCGCTCGAGCTCGGCGAACACGAGGATGAGCTGAAGCATCGCCCGTCCCATGGGCTCGCTGGTGTCGAACTTGTCGCGCAGCGAGCGGAACCGCACGCCGTGCGACTGCAGCGCATCGTGGATGTCCATGAAGTCACGCAGCGAGCGGCTGAGGCGATCGACTTTCGTCACCCAGACGGCGTCGACTTGTCCGGCTCGGACGGCGCCGAGGAGGCGCCGAAGCTGCGGACGATCGGTGTCCTTGCCGGACTCCCCTTCTTCGCGGAACACCGCCGTGACCGCACCGGGCCTGCCGTCAACCGGGTTCCGGTTCTCGAGGTCCAGGGCTGCTTGGAGGGAGTCCTCCTGCTCCTCGAGCGAGCCCTCGACCTTCAGGGCCTGGTTGTCGGAGGAGACGCGGGTGTAGAGAGCGATCCGGCGATGGGCATGATCCATGGTTCGATCTGGCCTTATTGGTACCAGAACCTCAAGGAGAAACTCCCTGTCCATAGTCGGAAGCCCGCCACGCCCCAGGCAGGCCCCCGACTTCGCTCAGACCACTCAGGAGGCCATGAACGTCCGCCGGCGCCAGAAGCCGAAGTCGAGAGGCCGCGAGAGAGCTGAAGCGACGCCGCTCGACGGCTCGACGCTCGGCTGCCTCGCGCGGGAGGATCGCGCCGGACTGCAGTTCCTGGGCGGCGAGCGCTGCACGACGAAGGCGTCCGGGACGACGATGGCGGTCCAAGAGGACGAGACCCGTTCCCACCTGGGAGAGGCTGAGCCCAGCACGACGAAGGACTCTCGCTGCGATCACGCTGGCCACGTCAGGTGGTCGCCCTCGGCTACGGGGTCCGACCACTCGCTCAACGCTCTCGACCCATCTCTGGACCCCATCGCCCTCGGACTGCCGAAGCGCCCACCGCCGCCGATCGACCTGAATGACATGCCACCAGGCATTGGCGAGCAGGAGCAGACGGCCGAACGGCCGCGGCGGGCGGGTCTCCCACTCTGGGTGACCCACGCGGATCGCCAGCTGCGTCGTGAGGTCCTCTGTGCTCCCTGCCGTCAGGACGACGACGCGAGCCGCGGGCCACCACTCCGCCCGCCCGCTCCCCGCTGGTGGGGCCAGCGGCGGCGCCAGCACAAGGCCATCATTGGGGGGTGCCCTGCGAGTTCGGGCCGCTCCCAGTCTCCGTGCCGCCTCGAGCAGCGGCACCTCGTCGAGAATCCAGGCGGCACAGTCCCACGCGATCGCCGGGGAGCCGCTCTCTGCAGCCTCGCGGGCCCCTCCTCGCCCAAGATCGTCGATAGTTCGCCGGAAGCGAGCCGCGCTTGCCGCAGGCCCCAGGGGAGAGTCCAGTCCCCCTTGCAATTGAGCGATCAGCCGTTGCTCCAAAGCGGCGACCGCGTCGCGCCGCTGCCGGTCGACCCGAGCCGTGAGCCGGAGCCGCAGGTCAGTGGCCTCAGCTCGGCGGAGGTCCTTGTCTCTCCGGTCGCTGGTGCGAAGGGCCGCGGCGTGGATCTCCAGACTCCCGGGGACTGCGACCCTGTCGTCGAAGGCCGAATGGAGGAACCCGCCCAACAAGCGCCGCGGGGCCGCGTCAGGATCCTCGTCTCCTCCTCCCGCCTCCGCGAGGCGCCTCCAAAAGGCGAGCGCGCGGTTCGCATCGGTATTGAGCCGGCGCCGTCCCCGCACGGGATCGTCCCTGACCGACGCCGGCACCTCGGCAAGCCCGAACCACGCAAGGAGGTAGCCGATGCTCTGCGTCCCGAGACCGGCACCGCGGAGGACCCATGCGGCGAGGTACCGCGGCACACGACTGGGGCGGAGTCGCAGTCCGCCCCCGGCAGGCCCGGGCGAATCGGCACCGAATTCCGCTAGCTGTTCCTGCCAGAGCCTCCGAAAGAGCGTCGGACGAAAGCTGACAATCTGGCCCATATGGCGAAGCTCCGCGCGGGCTGCGAGGGCTGCGTTCCAGAGCCAGATGCGTTCACGCATTCGCCGATGGGATGCTGCCCACGTTGAGGGGTGCCCGTCAGTTCCCCAGGCTCGCCCGAGCAGCGCATCGAGTTGTTCGCTGTCAACGCGGCCCGTCCGGTCGACCACAGATACGCCTTCCCCCCACTCCTGATGGTCGCAACCCAGCGGAATCAGCGGCGCCGGCTCCTCCAGTCCAGGTGCTGGAGCGCCACTGCCTGGCGGGCCGGCAGACACACCCGCGAGAGCTTCGATGAGAGCGGGGAGGTCCTCGGCGATCCCAGCGACCACGACCAGAGCGGCATGAAGAACCCCGGGGAACCCCACGGCGATCGGATTGGGCCCGAACCGGAGATGCTTGAGCCGGCCGGACCCGGCTGCATCGTGCCAAGCAGACGCCCACCCAACTGGCTCGAGGAGCGGGACATCACCGACTCGCTCCAAGACCCCGCCAACCCCCTCGACGAGCCAGCCCGGTCGATCACACGAGAGTGATTCATTTTCCATTTCACTACGGATTATCACACACTTTCCGCAGCCTGCACCCGCATTGCACCTTCGTCAGGTGCCGACTCGCCGACGAGCTCGAACTTCCTCCTGGGCTGGGCTACCCGAGGCTCGCTTGTCGAGGCCAGAGCGGCATCGTCGGCTGTCCGAGCTGCTGGCGAAGGCGGCGCTCCGAGTACCCGGGGTTCGGGTCGACGCTGCCGGGACACCTCAGCCAGAGAGCGACCCCGACCCCGGCACCGAGAGTCACTCGGATGCCTCTGGCTTGCTGGCTACTCCGAAGGGGTGAGGCTGCAGGAGGAGGAGGAGGAGGAGGAGGAGGAGGAGGAGGAGACGTGGCGCCCCCCCGAGTGAAGCAAAATCCCAACAGTTGTAGGCATGTCTACAAATGGCACGGGGAAAGATCATCGTCCCTTTTCGGCGTCCTGAAACATCCCTACGTTGCGAAGCGCATCCTCGGAGGACTCCATGCGTTCAGCTCTTGTCAGCACCCTCTCCATCGCTTCCCTTCTCGCGGGACTCGTCGGCTGCCCCGGTGGTCCCGGGCAGGACGAGCCCGACGGCGTGCCGATCCTGGGCGCCGGCACCCACGACATCTCTTCGCTGACGCTCGAGGTCATGGCGACGGAGGACGACGGGCTCTTCATGCCGCGGGACCTCGCGTTCCATCCTCAGCGCGCCGACGAGCTGTGGGTCGTGAACCGTGGCGACAACAGCTCGGTCATCCTCCTCGACGCAGGCACATCCGATCAAGAAGCCATCTACCGTGGAGACACCGGGGGCTCCCAGCACTTCCTGGCGCAGCCGTCCGCCCTCGCCTTCGCCGACGACGGGACTTGGGCATCGATCCACGAGACCGATGACCTGACCCAGGGCCCCAACGGCACCCCTGCGGACTTCATGGGTCCCACGCTGTGGACCGACGACCTCGACGTGTACGACGGTGGGCACGGTGGGCACCTCGACATGCTCCACAACTCTCCGAACGGGATGGGGATCGCGTGGGAGGAAGACCGGACGTTCTGGGTGTTCGACGGATACAACGGCTCCCTCACAAGGTACGCGTTCAATGACGACCACGGTCCCGGTGGCGCCGACCACAGCGATGGCGAGATCGAGCGGCACGTCGAGGGGGAGGTGCGCTGGCGGGAGGACATCCCGTCCCATCTGGAGTTCGACCACGACACCGACCACCTCATCGTCGCGGACACGGGGAACAACCGCATCGCCATCCACGACACACGGAGTGGTGAGGAAGGCGGCAGTCACGGGCCCAACTACGACGGGATCGGGCGGCAGGTCACATTCGACGATGGCGATTGCTGGACCCTCGTAGACGGCGAGGCCATCGACGAGATGGGGCGACCTTCGGGGCTCGCCCTCCATGACGGCCTCATCTTCACGAACGACAACCGGACGGGTCGGATCTGGGCCTTCGACATGGACGGCGAGATGGTCGACTACGTCGACACCGGCTTCGACGATGGAGCCTTGATGGGGATGGACTTCGACGCGGACGGCAACCTCTGGTTGGTCGATGCCGAGAACGACGAGATCCTTCGCCTGTCCGTCCCGGCCGCGGAATAGGACATGACAAAGCGCCTCGCCCCCTTCCTGCTGCTCTCCCCTGCTCTGCTGAGCGCGCCCCTGCTCGCAGGCTGCACCGAGCCCACGCCCGAGGAGCCCGCCGGCTTTCCGGACGTGGAGGGTCTCGTCGCTCTCGAGGATCTGGACCCCACCGACGGTGTCGTGGAGTACGCGCTCCAGATCGAGAAGGAAGACCTTGAGATCGTCGAGGGCCAGTCCACGCGCATGTGGACCTTCAACAAGCTGAGCCCGGGGCCTCTGCTTCAGGCGAACGTGGGCGATCTGGTGCGAGTCCACGTCACAAACCAGCTCGACGAGCCCACCACCGTTCACTGGCACGGGCTCCGCATCTCCGCGGACATGGACGGGGTCGTGGCGGGGAGCCTCGTGGCCATCGAGCCGGGGGCGACCTTCACCTACGAGTTCACGCCCCCGGAGGCAGGGACGTTCTGGTACCACCCCCACGTCCGCTCAAACGTCCAGGTTGAGGCGGGCCTCTACGGAGCCCTGATCGTCCACGAGGGCCCGGAGGTCCGGCCCGAGGTGGACACGGACCGGATCTTCGTCCTCGACGACATCCGGCTCGACTCGGACGGCTCCATCTCCGCTCACGCGACGGCCGGGATGGACATCATGCACGGCCGCGCGGGCAACGTTCTGCTGGTCAATGGTGCCGAGGACGCCCCGCGAGTCGACATGGTCCAGGGGTCTGTCGAGCGCTGGCGCCTCGTGAACACCGCGAACGCGCGGACGCTCCAGCTCGAGTTCCGGGACCTGGAGGTCCGGGAGATCGGCGCCGACTCAGGGCTCTGGCCGCAGGCATGGACCCGGACTATCAGCTCCCTGGAGCTGCCGGTGGGGGCCCGCGCGGAGCTCGAGGTACGACTCCCCGACGGGCAGACCCAGGGCGAGATGAACTTCGTGGTGATGGTCAGTGACGGGAACGGTGGGGTAGACGAGGCCTCGATTCAGGCGGTCCGGGTCCGCCCCCCGGAGGACGACCTCACTCCGATCGGGGCGGCTGGCCACACGGGCAACCCGGTGATGCCCGTCCCCGACCGCACGATGGACGACCCGGTCGACCACACGGTCGAGTTCAGCGGCTACAACGACAACGGAGAGATCATCTTCACGATGAACGGGCGCGCCTGGCCCGACTACGAGGACTGGACCGTCGCCCGAGGAGAGGTACAGGTCATTGATGTAGTGAACGACCTGGGGATGGAGCACCCGTTCCATCTGCACGGTCAGTGGTTCTCGGTCCTCGGGGCCGACGGTGAGGCCGTCGACCAGCCAGGCATGCGCGATACTGTCCTCGTTCGGGGGCTCGAGACCGTCCGCGTCGCCGCCGCCTTCGATAACCCGGGCGACTGGATGGTCCACTGCCACATCCTGGAACACGCCGAGGCCGGGATGATGGCCATGGTGACCGTGCGCGACTGAGGATCTGTCCCCGCTTACAGTGGCTGGGCTTGCGCGATGCGACTTGCGTTCCCCCTACTGGTCACCGCGCTGGTGGCTTGCGTCCCGCCGGTCGGCGAGCCGGAGCCTCCGGCAAACGACGACGACAGCACCGAGCTGGAGCCGGAGGGCTGGGACGGCGTGTTCGCGCTGATCTCCTTCCGCTGCGGCTGTCACGACGCGGTCCAGCGCGCCGGGAAGATGTGGGACCTGACCGACGAGAACGACGCCTACGACACCCTGGTGGGCACTCCGTCGAACGACGTGCCGTCGGTGAACCGGGTGGAGCCCGGCGACCCGGACGCGAGCTACCTCTACCTCAAGATTCTCAGTCGTCAGTTGGAGGTCGGCGGCGCCGGGTCCCGCATGCCGCCCACGGGATTCGCCCTCCCGGACGACGACGTCGAGCTGCTCCGAAGCTGGATCTCGGATGGCGCAGAACGGGACTGACGCCCCGGAGTAGGGCCGACCCGTGAGGTTGTCGCTACCTGGGATTCCGGCGCCGAGCTCATCGCGGAGATCGTCGCCCCTCGAGCGGCCCCCCGGTGGGCATGGCCGGCGTGCTGAAGGGTCTGCATCCGCCGTGCCAGAAGACGCGCCTACCCCTCACTCCCCTGCAAGATGGCAACGCTCGCAGCCGAGAGCGGGTCGACCTCGACACGCCGGAGGGGCGCCGACCGCTCAAGACACAGGTAGTCCCGATCGAAACAGCGACTTGGCGGCGGGGAATCTTCACGACTCTTGGAGACTTATCACCACCTCGTTGTCGGGCGGAGAACGGAAACGAGTCGCGGTCGCGCGGACCTTGATGAACGACCCGGCCGTCGTCCTCGCCGACGAGCCCACGGGGACCTGGACTCGGCGCGGTGTCGGCAGGTGATGATGCTCCTCCGCGCCCTGGCGCATGACGACGACAAGGGGGGAGTCGTCGTCGCGAGCGACCCCGCGTTGAGGAGGTCGCGGACCGGATCCTGTGGCTGGACCGAGTTCGCGGTCGGGCGGCTTCACCCCCGTCCTCCAGCGTGCGCGTTGAACCCGACATGGAGAATAATCCCCACCTGCCGTCGACTATTGCCCGTCTCGCCTCAACCAGGGAAGCCGCGACGCCGCCCGTAGCGCCCTCGTCGATCCTGGCCCGCCTCTTGCTTTGGACTGAACACGTGTCGAACCTCACCACCGCTGTTGCCCTGATCCTCTGCCTGCTGCTCTCCGTGGGAGACGCCCTCGGGGTAGAGCCGGCCGCTCCTCCCGACGATCCGGAGGCCCTCGCTGATCTCGCCGTCCGCGCCCACCCGAGCCTCGCCGCCCTGACCTCGCGGACGGAGGCCCTGAAGGCGGCTGCGTCCGCCGCCCGGCTTTGGTCGGACCCGATGCTCGGCGCCGAGCTCTCGAACCTCCCCGTGACCAGCCCGATCCTGGGTGCGCACGCGATGTCGGGCCTGCAGTTCAAGCTCCAGCAGCGCTTCCCAGGGCCTGGGGAGCTGAAGGCGCGGGCCCGCACCGCGGACCTCACGGTCGACGTCGCGGAGCGGGACTACGACGCCGCCGCGAACGACCTGCGCGGGGAGGTCCGTGCCCGCTACTACGATCTCGCCCTCCTGCGGCAGCTCGAGGTGGTCACCCGGGATCACCTGGCCCAGTTGGACACGCTCATCGCTGCCGTGGACGCGAAGTACCAGGTAGGAGTTGCCAGTCAGCACGATCTGCTCCGGCTCTCGCTGAGGCGGGACCGGCTGGCGCAGACGCTCCTGGACTTTCCGGCGAGGCAGCAACAGGTGCTCGCGGTCCTCAATGGCGCGCTCGCGCGCGACCCCTCCGCCCCAGTCCGCACCCCGGGGGTCACCCGGATCACGTCTCTCCCGACCGACCCCACCCACCGCCGGGATGCGATCGCGAACCACCCCGACATCGCGCGCCTCGACGCCCAGGCGGCGCTGGCCAGCGCCGAGGCGGAGCAAGCTCGCGTTGAGGCGAACCCCGAGCCGACCGTGTGGCTCGGCTACCGCGTCCGGGCGGAAGTCCCCAACGCGGACCCCGGCATCAACTTCGTGACCGCGGGCGTCTCCCTGCCCCTGCCCTTCGCGTCCACCCGTCGCTGGAGGGCCATGGAGAGCGCCGCGAACCTCCGGGCCAGGGCCGCGGACGAAGCCGCCGACGGGGTGCGGTCGCGCCTCACCGCCCGCCTCGCCGCCGCCGAAGCTGCCTTCCTCCGCGCCACCGAGCTCGCCACCGCCTACCGCGAGTCCCTGGAGCCGGCCGCCCTCGCCGCCCTCGAGTCGACCTTGAGCGCGTATCAGGTAGGCCGCGCCGAGTTCGCGGACCTCGTCGGCGCCGAGGTGGAGCTCCTGGACATCCGCGGGCTTGCGCTGCGTGCGGAGGCCGACGCCGCCGCCGCGCGCTCCACGATCCTCACCCTCCTCGCCGAGGCCTCCCCCCCCGCCGGAGACACCGAATGACCGTGCCTCGCTTCCGACTCATCCACCTGGCCGTCGCGCTGCTCGGGCTGGTCCTCGCCTCCCCGATGACCGCCTGCACCGACGCCGAGTCCCCGAACGGGGACCCGGCCGCCAGGAGTTCCCAGCTCTACACCTGTGGCATGCACCCCGAGGTCATCAACGAAGGACCGGGGCAATGCCCGATCTGCGGGATGGACCTCACGCCTCTCCGGCGAGAGGCCAACGACGGGTCCGCAGGTGGCCAGCCGCCCGGTGAGCGTGTCGTGAAGTACTGGGTCGCCCCCATGGACCCCACCTACATCCGCGACGAGCCCGGCAAGTCCCCCATGGGCATGGACCTCGTCCCCGTGTACGAGGACGAGCTGCCAGCCGCGGGCTCCACGGTCTCTGTCGACCCCGTCGTGGTCCAGAACATGGGAGTGCGACTGACGGAGGTGAAGCGGGGTCCCGTGTTCCGCCACGTCCGCACCCTCGGGGAGATCGAGGTCGCCGAGGACGAGATCTCGGTGGTCAACCTGCGGTACTCCGGATGGATCGAGCGGATCAACGTCGACGAGACCGGCAGCGAGGTCACGAAGGGCCAGACCCTCTTCGCGATCTACTCCCCCGAGGTCGTCGCCGCGCAGGACGAGCTGCTCCTCGCACTACGCACCGAGGGGCCCGACGGGCCGCGGGTGCGGTCAGCCAGGACCCGCTTGAGGAACTGGGAGATCCCGCAAAGCGTCATCGCGCGGGTCGAGAAGGAGGGCGCCTCCCAGCGCACCGTCCCCGTGCCCGCTCCGCGCGGCGGCTACGTGCTGCACAAGAACGTGGTCGAGGGCGCCCGGGTCAACGCGGGCACCGATCTGTACCGCATCGGGAGCCTGCAGAGCATCTGGGTCCGGACCGAGGTGTACGAACACGACGCCGCCTGGGTCCGCGCCGGGCAGAAGGCCTGGATGGAGCTGTCGTTCGCCGCGGGACGACAGGTGATCGGGGAGGTGGACTACGTCTACCCGACCCTGAACCAAGCGAGCCGGACCCTCACCGTCCGCCTCGAGTTCCCGAACCCGGGCCTCGAGCTGAAGCCCGGCATGTTCGCGACGGTCCTCATCGAGACCCGCAAGAAGGACGACGCCCTCATCATCCCCACCGAGGCCATCCTCCACTCGGGGGAGCGCCAGCTCGTGTTCGTCGCCCCCGGGCTCGGCAAGTACGAGCCCCGGGACATCGACACGGGCGTGGTGGGCGACCGCCACATCACCGAGGTGACGGGAGGGCTCCGCGAGGGGGAGCGGGTCGTCCTCTCGGGCCAGTTCCTGCTCGACTCCGAGAGTCAGCTCCAAGAGGCGATCAACAAGCTCCTCGAGGCCCGGCTGCAAGGAGGGGCCTCGGCAGGCGCCTCCATGGGGCATGACCACGCCGCGGACTCCACCCACGTGTGCCCGATGCATCCGGAGATCACCCAGGTCGGGCCTGGGACCTGCCCGATCTGCGGGATGGATCTCGTGCCGGTCCCGCCCGAGACCACCCAGCCCGGCGAGACCACCCAGCCCGGCGAGACCACTCAGCCGGGGGTCGCGCCGTGATCGAGAAGCTGATCGACTGGAGCGTCCACAACCGCTTGATGGTGGTCCTGCTCACCGCGCTCCTCACTCTCGGGGGCGCGTGGGCGCTCAAGACCACGCCGGTCGACGCGATCCCGGACCTCTCGGACGTCCAGGTCATCGTGTTCACCGAACACGCGGGGCAGGGGCCCGAGGTCGTCGAAGACCAGGTCACGTACCCGCTCACGACGGCGATGCTCTCCGTCCCCTACGCCAAGACCGTGCGGGGGTACAGCTTCTTCGGCTTCTCGATGGTCTACGTGATCTTCGAGGAGGGGACGGATCTGTACTGGGCGCGCAGTCGCGTCCTCGAGTACCTCAACTTCGTCCGCTCCCGCCTGCCGGGCGGCGTCAGCCCACAGCTGGGACCGGACGCGACCGGTGTGGGCTGGGTCTACATGTACTCGCTGTCGGACTTCGGGCCGCGGGCCGAGGTCCTCCGACAACGCCTCGACGCCAACGGCGACGGCGTCGTCGAGGATCGGGAGCTGCCCGCGCCCACCGTCTGGCTGGAGGAGGGAGGTAAGGCCACCTTCTCTCGCGAGCACCTCGCCGAGCTCTTCGGCCCGCCCCCACCCGAACTGTTCCCCGACCCACGGAACGCTGCCGCGCGGACCTGGACCGAGGACTCGATCCGGTACGTCGTTGACGGGTTCGACCGGGACGGCGACGGCGCCCTGTCCTACGCGGAGTTCACGCGGGCCGTGCGGTTCGAGGGGCTCGATCTGGCCCAGCTGCGCTCGCTCCAAGACTGGTTCCTCCGGTTCGAGCTCATGTCCGTCGAGGGCGTCGCGGAGGTCGCCGCCGTCGGCGGACACGTGCGGCAGTACCAGGTGGAGGTCGACCCCGAACGCCTCCGCGCCTACGGCGTGACGCTCAACGCGGTCCGCAAGGCCATCCAGCGCAGCAACAGCGATGTCGGGGGACGGCTCCTCGAGATGGGCGAGACCGAGTTCATGGTCCGGGGCAAGGGCTACATCGCCCACCTGGACGATCTGGAGACGGTGCCGGTCGGCGTGGACAAGGCCACCCACACCCCAATCCTCCTCAAGCAGGTGGCGCGGGTGCAGCTCGGGCCGGAGATTCGGCGGGGAGTGGTCGACATGAACGGCCTGGGGGAGGTCGTCACCGGGGTGATCGTCCTGCGCTTCGGCGAGAACGCGCTGCGGGTGACCGAGAAGGTCGAGCAGCGCCTCGAAGAGCTCAAGAGCGGCCTGCCCGAGGGTGTCGAGATCCACGTCTCCTACGACCGCACCCACCTCATCGAGCGGGCGATCGAGGTCTTGCAGGTCAAGATCGTGGAGGAGCTCGTCGTCGTCGCGCTGATCTGCCTCCTCTTCCTCTTCCACGTCCGGTCCGCGCTCGTCGCCGTGTTCACCCTGCCCGTCGGCATCCTCGCGAGCTTCCTCGGGATGAGGCTGCTGGGGCTCAACGCGAACATCATGAGCCTCGGCGGCATCGCCATCGCCATCGGCGTGATGGTCGACGCCTCGATCGTGCTCGTGGAGAACCTCCACAAACACAAGGAGCGGGAACCGGACCGACCGCACATCGAGCTGGTGGCCGCCTCCGCCCGGGAGGTGGGCCCTGCCCTCTTCTACTCGCTGCTGGTGGTCACGGTCAGCTTCCTCCCCGTCTTCACCCTGGAGGCTCAGGAGGGGCGCCTGTTCCGCCCTCTCGCCTTCACGAAGACCTTCGCGATGGCCGCGAGCTCCCTGCTGGCCGTCACGATCATCCCGGTGCTCCTCTACTACTTCGTGCGGGGACACATCCGGCCCGAGTCGCGGAACCCGCTGACCCGGGTCCTCACCTGGGCCTACCGACCGTTGATCCGAGGCGTCCTGCGCTTCCCCAAGACCGTGGTCGCGCTCACCCTCGTACTGGGCGCTCTGGCGCTGTGGCCGCTCTCCCAGCTCGGGAGCGAGTTCATGCCGCCCCTCAACGAGGGCGATCTCCTCTACATGCCCACGACTCCGCCGGGGCTCTCCGTGACCAAGGCGCGGGAGCTGCTCCAGCAGACCGACAAGGTCATCGCCACCCACCCGCAGGTCCAGCACGTCCTGGGCAAGTCCGGCCGGGCGAACACCGCGACCGACCCCGCCCCCCTCTCGATGTTCGAGACGACGATCATCCTCACCGACACCGAGACGTGGCCCGACGGCAAGACCATTGAGGACGTGATCGGCGAGCTCGACGCGATGGTGCAGTTCCCGGGCCTCACCAACGCCTGGACCATGCCGATCAAGACACGGCTGGACATGCTCGCCACGGGGATCAAGACGCCCGTCGGCATCAAGCTCATGGGGGACGACCTCACGGTGCTCTCGGAGGTCGGCCAGCAGATGGAGGCCGTCATCGGAGGCCTCCCTGACACGCTGTCGGTGTACAGCGAGCGGGTCGTCGGCGGGAACTTCATCGACATCGACATCGACCGGCAGGAGGCGGCTCGCTACGGGCTGACGGTCGGCGACGTCCAGGACGTGGTGAAGACGGCGCTCGGAGGGATGAACGTCACTTGGACCGTCGAGGGGCTGGAGCGCTACCCGGTCAACCTGCGGTTCCCGCGCGAGCTGCGGGACGACCTGGACAAGCTCGGCAGCGTCGCAGTCCCCACGCCCATGGGCCACACAGTGCCTTTGCGGGCAGTCTCCGACATCTCCGTCAAGAAGGGGCCTCCTGCCATCAAGAGCGAGAACGCCCGACGCACGGCCTGGATCTTCGTGGACCTGAAGACGAGCGACGTCGGCGGCTACGTCGCCCGCGCCAAGGAGGCCATCAAGGAGGTGACCCTGCCACCTGGAGTCTCGGTCGCCTGGTCCGGCCAGTACGAGTACATGGAGCGGGCCAACCAGCGCCTGGCGGTCGTGGTCCCCCTGACCCTCGCGATCATCCTCATCCTGTTGTTCGTCCACTTCGGCAACCTCGCCGAGACCTTCATCGTGCTCGGGACCCTGCCCTTCGCCCTCGTCGGTGGGATCTGGCTGCTCTGGTTCGCGGACTTCAACCTGTCCGTGGCCGTCGGGGTCGGCTTCATCGCGCTGGCCGGGCTCGCCGCGGAGACGGGCGTCGTGATGATCGTCTATCTCGACGAGGTCTGGGAGCGCTGGCTCCGCGAGGGGCGCCTGCGCACCACCGCGGACCTGGTCGCGGCGACCATCGAGGGAGCCGTCGACCGCGTGCGCCCGAAGGTGATGACCGTCGCCACCACGATCATCGGCCTGCTCCCGGTCATGCTCGGCAACGAGACGGGGACCCGCGTGATGAAGCGGATCGCGGCCCCCATGGTGGGCGGGCTCCTCAGCTCGACCGTCCTGACCCTCGTCATCGTCCCCGCGGTGTGGTTCTTGTGGCGCAAGCGGCAGCTCGCCGCCGGTGGTCGCGGGACGGCGCTTCAGCTCGAGGAGGTGGAGGCATGACCCGTAGACCCTGGCTGCTCGCGGTGGTCGTGGGCGCCATCCTCGTGCTCACCGGGCTGCACTACACCGCCGGCCACGAGCATGGCGCGACCCCCCACCACCTCTATCGGCGGCTGTACTACTTCCCAATCCTGGCCGCGGCCTGGGGATGGGGACTCCGTGGAGGACTCGCGGCCGCCGCGGCCGTCATCGCCTGCTACGTCCCCCACGCGTTCGGGCTCCTCGGCCTGCATGCAGATCCGGCGTCCACGATCGACAAGGTCGCGGAGATCCTCCTCTACTCCGCGATCGGGGGATTCGTCGGCGCCGTCGTCGACCGGGAGCGCAAAGACAAAGCCGTCCTGGTCCGGACCGTGGCGGAGCGCGACCTCAGCCTGGAGCAGCGCGACCGGAGCATCGAGGAGCGAGACCAGGGCCTCCGGGAGCGGGACGAGGCGCTCGCTCAACTCCGGGAGGCGCAGGCGGTGCTCGTCCAGGCGGAGCACCAGGCGGCGATGGGGTTCCTCACCGCGGGGCTCGCTCACGAGATCAGGAACCCACTCGGCTCGATCCGAGGGGCGGCCGAGCTGCTCGCTCTCCAACACGAAGACGAGGCAACCGAGCAGATCACGGGGCTGCTCGTTCGGGAGACGGAGCGCCTCGATGGGGTGCTGACCCGGTTCCTGACCTTCGCGGGGTCCGAGCGATCCGACCATGAGCCGACGTCCCTGACGGCGCTCGCGGACGAGGTCGTCGAGCTCGTCCGCGCGGAGGCCGGACAGCGGGGCATCCAGGTCAGCCACATCCGCTGCTCCGCCGTCCCCACCGTGCTCCTCGACGCCGCGTCCCTCCGCCAGGCGCTGCTCAACCTGATCCTGAACGCGATGCAGGCACAGGACACAGGAGGGCAGGTGCGGGTCATCAGCGGACTCGACGACGACGGAGGCGCCCGGCCTCTCTTCTTGAGGGTCGAGGACGCCGGCCCGGGAGTCCCCGACGCGGAGCGGAGCACCGTGTTCCACCCCTACTACACCACCCGACCCGGCGGGACCGGAGTCGGGCTGGCGGTCAGTCGGCGGGTCGTCACGGAGCAGAACGGGACGATCGAGGTCGGAGACTCGGCGCTGGGAGGCGCCAGGTTCGAGGTCCGCCTCCCGCTCGGCGCCCCCCGGGACGGCCAGGACGCAGGGTTCGAGGAGGATCGACAGTGACCAACAAGCAAACTCATGTCGTCCTCGTCGACGACGACGCCGGACTGCGGGAGATCACCACCCTGCAGCTCGAGAGCGCCGGGTTCCGCGTGACCGCCTGTCCTGGTGGGGCTGAGGGGATCAGCGCCCTGGAGGACCACCTCCCGGACGTGCTGCTGACCGACCTGAAGATGCCGGGCATCGGCGGGATGCAGGTGCTCGCCGCCGCGCGACGTCTGGATCCCGAGCTGCCCGTCATCGTCCTCACCGCCTTTGGCTCCGTGGACACCGCGGTCGCCGCGATGCAGGCGGGGGCTCACGACTACCTCACCAAGCCCGTCGCCCGGGACGCCCTCCTCATGAAGGTGCGACGCGCCGCGGACCACCGGCGAGTCCTGCGGGAGAACAGCGCCCTGCGCTCCCAGGTCGAGGCCAGCGGCAAGCGGCCCATGCTCATCGCGTCGCCGGAGATGGAGCGCCTGATGGACCAGGTGCGGCGCGTGGCCGGGGCCGACCTGCCGGTGCTGCTCCAGGGCGAGTCCGGCACGGGCAAGGAGCTGGTCGCCCGGGAGCTGCATCGGCAGAGCGAGCGCGCGGCGGGACCCTTCATCGCGGTCAACTGCGCCGCGATCCCGTCCGAGCTCCTCGAGGCGGAGCTGTTCGGGCACACCAGGGGAGCGTTCACCGGCGCCACCCGGTCCCGTGAAGGCCGGTTCCGGGCCGCGGGAGGAGGGACGCTGCTGCTGGACGAGATCGGCGACCTGCCCGCGGAGCTCCAGCCCAAGCTGCTCCGCGTCCTGCAGGAGCGGGTGGTGGAGCCGGTGGGGGCCGAGCGTCCCGTGCCGGTCGACGTGCGAATCATCGCTGCGTCCCACCGGGATCTGGGGCAGCTCGTCGGCGAGGGCGCGTTCCGCGAGGATCTGTACTACCGCCTCGCCGTGCTGCCGCTCCGCATCCCGCCTCTCCGGGAGCGCCGGGCGGACATCGTCCCGCTGTTCGAGCTGTTCCTCACGAGTCAGGCGGCCCGAGGTGGCCGGACGCTGCGCATCAGCAAGGAGGCGGCGGCCGAGCTTCGGGGGCGCCCCTGGCCGGGCAACGTGCGCGAGCTGGAGAACATGGCCCGCCGCATCGCTCTCCTTGCGCCCGGGCCCGTGGTCCAACGGGACGACCTCCCGCCGGCCCTGACCGTGACCGGACAGGCGGTGGCCGCGGTGGGAGCGCGCGTCCTCTCCGTGTCGCTGTCCGAGGAGCCGTGGGAGGTCCACCTCCCCCGTGGCGGGCTGCCGCTGCCAGAGCTCGAGCAGCGCGTCGTGGAGGAGGCGATCCGCGTCCATGCCGGCAACAAGAGCGCTGCCGCGCGGTACCTCGGGATCCCCCGGCACGTGCTCCTGTACCGCATCGAGAAGTACGCGATCGATGTGGACGAGCTGGACGCGCTCTGATTGACGCGATCAGAGTGGAGGTGGCGACACGAGCAGGCCCCGGCCCGCGCTGACGATCAACACCTGGTCCCCAAACCTCGCCATCGACGGGAACCCGGCGCTGCGGCTCGCCTCCGTCTCACCGAGCTCCGTCGGGACGCCGAGGCCGTCCGCGGTCACCGAGCGACCCATCAGCTTCGCGACGTCGCCGACCTTCTCCACCCAGACCACCACCACCCGGTCATCCAGAGCCAGCGCCGCCGTCCGGCCGAGGACACCGTCTCCGGATGCGAGGTCTTCGACGCCGCTCCACGCGGACCCATCCACGGTGCGCGCGACGCGGACCCGCGGTCCGCCCGCCTCGGTGTACCAGGAGGCGACGGCGCCAGCACCAAGCGCCGCGAGGCCCGGCCCGTTGACCGGGCAGCCCCCGAACTCCCAGCCATCCTCGTGGATGCGCGCGGCTTCGCCTCCGGTACCGAGGCGCGCGGCGCTGAGATCGCGCACCTCCCCGCCGATGCGGTCCCGCCAGATGACCAGCGGGTCGCCTGAGGCCAGCACCAGCCCGTCCGTCGGACAGCAGTCGCACGTGCGGGGGTCCACGGTGACCTCGGGGGACAAGGCTCCGTCGGCGCCGAGCCTGCGGCGCAGCAGGCTGGTCTCCTCTCGGTCGGCGGCGTAGCCCCGGCCGTCGAGCCACAGGAGCTCCGTGCTGCCGTCGGCCCGGGAGAGCACCGTCGCGAAGCCGTGCTCGGTGTGTGTCTCGTCGTCATGAACCTTGAGAGGCAGGGTCCACTCGCGGCCGTCGATGGAGCGGCTGACGAACAGGTGCGTGGCGTGCCCTTCACCGACGCCCTCGAGCCAGGTCGCGATGAGCTGACCGGCGCCGGCGACGACCCGCGGCGGGTCGGCCCAGGTGCCGAGCAGCCCCGGCCGCCGGGTGACGTCGAGCTCAGGCCCCCAGCCCGCCGCCGTCCAGCGGGCGGCCCGCAGACCGCGCCCCTCCCCGTCGACGATCCAGGACAGGACGACACCCCCGGGACCGCTGGTGAGGCGGAGAGAGCCGGTGGCACCCGCGGGGAGCGGCAGCGGCGAGGCAGCGCCCGTCGGCGTCTCGGCCGGCGACGGCTCGGGGGACGGCGGCGTTGCTGAGCTCTCGGGGGCCGGGGGCTTCGCAGGGGCCGGCGCCCCAGGCCCACATCCGACGAACAAGACCCCGGCGATGAGCCAGGTCGACAGCCGCTCCATCCTCACTCCTCCACCCTGAGCACCGTCATCATCCCCTGCTCCGCGTGGGGCAAGAGATGGCAGTGGACCATCCAGTCCCCCGGGTTGTCCGCGAGCAAGCGAAGGCGCACGACCTCGCGGATGCCCACGTCGACGGTGTCCTCGAGCCGGTAGGTCGTGGCCGGCCCGGCACCGTCGGACAGGACCTCGAAGCTGTGGCCGTGGAGGTGGAACGGGTGCCGCGTGGGGGAGACGTTGCGGAGCTCGATGATGGTCTCGGCGCCGAGGCCCACCGACTCGACGGTCACGTCGGGGAAGAGCTCGCCGTTGATCATCCACTGCTCCCCGTCGCCCTGGAACACGTAGCGCAGGTCCGTGTAGCCGGGGTCCACCGGCGGAGGAGTCGCGACGAACGGCCACTCGACGGCCGCCGGAGGCGTCGGCGCTTCGGACGAGACACTGAGGACCACCTCCGCCTCTCCAGGGGCGGCGCCACCGTGGAGGGAGAAGGGCTCGGCGAACACCTGGAGATCCTCGCCCCCCACGAGCCACTCGACCTCGGCTCGGTCGCCGGGGGCGAGGAGCAACACCTCAGGCTGGGACAGGGCCGGCAGGAGGCCCTGGTCGTGGGCGATCACCCGCGCGCCCTGCCACCGGAGCGCGAGGTAGGCGATGTTGCTCGCGTTCAGGAGTCGGGCCCGGAGCGGCTGGCCTGGGGGCGCCGTGAGCACGCCACCGGCTACGCCGTTCACGAGCCAGCGGTCGGGCAGCGGATCGGCGTGGGCGTGCGCCGAGGCCGCGCCGTCGTCGTCCCCATCGTCGTGGTGCTCCCCCGCGTCGTCGAAGACGAGCACGGCGTCGGGGACCTCCGGCTCGTCGGGGTCCTCGACCACCAACACCCCGTACAGGCCCTGGTCGACCTGGGAGTCGGTGTCAAAGTGGGGATGGTACCAGAACGTCCCCGCCTGGCCGAGCGTGAAGGTGATGGTGGTGGACTCACCCGGGGCCAGAGGGTCCGCCATCCATGCGACCCCGTCCATATCCCACGGGACGTGGACGCCGTGCCAGTGGATGGTGGTCGGCGCGTCGAGATCGTTCTGCAGGTCCACGACCAGGGTGTCCCCGACTGTCGCCCGGAGGGTCGGCCCGGGGATCTGCCCGTTGTAGGCATAGCCCGCCTCCCCGTCGAGCCCCTCGGCGACGGGCGCCGCGGTGAGGCTCACGTGCAGGATGTCGTCCGCAGGGTCGAGGTCCTCCGCCTCCTCCGGGGAGACGACCTCGGCGGGGCCTGGCTCATCGGAGGGTGTTGGGTCCGATGGCGGCTCCGGATCGGTCGAGGGGCAGGCGATGAGCGAGACGGCCACGAGGGACAGGAAGCGCCTCATCGACTCACCTCCTGCACGACGACGTCCACGGGGTCCCAGCCCCGCTCGCGAGCGAGCTCCAGCGGCCACTGGCGGTAGAGGAGGCGCGCCGTGGCCACGGGGGCGGCGCAGGGCGCCTCGAAGGTCCACGCGCCGGTCCACGACGCGGCGGGCATCAGGCGGTTGTCGCTCGCCACGTCGACCGCGAGGAAGTGCGGCACGTTCCGAGCTCCGTCGGGACCGACGAGCACCCGCGCGAAGGCATGGCCCGCGCTCCCGGCGAGCGCGTCCATCGGAGAGCTGGCTGTGGTGTCCGCAGGCTCGCCGAGCCAGGCGACGTCGCCTGGCGGGAGGGGCGCGTCGAAGGTCGCGACGTCGCCGGCCATCGCGATGATGGTCGCCTCGCCGACCACGTTCTCGACGGGCAGGCCCTTCTGGGCCGCGGTGAAGGTGCCGTCCCCGAACGGACCGAAGCCGGCGTCGTCATGCCAGGTCCCGGGCCGCGCCACGACCCGCACGACCATGCCTTCGCTCGCCCCGGGCCAGATTGTCCAGTCCTCCCCGGCCTCCTTGCGGGCGATGGCCCCGCCGAGGTCGCTCAGGGCGAAGCCGGAGGTCGGCCGGAGCGGGGTGGCGTCGCAGGTCGCCTCGACGACGAGCACCATCGCGCGGAGAGGTTCTCCGGTGGGGATGGCGTGCCCGGCGCCGACGTTGGTCACGGTCGCGGTCGCCGTCAGGGTTCCCCCGTCGAGCTCCGTCACGAGATCGACCGCGGCAGACAGGGCGAGCATCTCGCCTACGCCGTCTCGCGGGCCGTCGAAGGTGTGGTGGCGTACGGCGCCCGGCGGCCGCTCCCAGCCGGGCACCAGGCCCGGATCGAGGTCGAGGCGGGTGAGGTCCGCTGAGTTCCCGGCGTCCGGATCGGGGGGCATGTGGCAGGCCTGGCAGGGGGCCCCCGGGGACAGCGGCCCCGCGAGCCACTCGGCGTACGTCGTGTGGATGGGCAGGGTGCCGTCGGGCCAGCGAGTCGCGTCGATGGCCTGGCCTGGAACCAGGACCTCCTGGCGCAGCTCGTGGCAACCGGCGCACAGCGTGGCGTCGCGGAAGTGGTCCCGGGGGACCGCGCCCATCACTCCGCTGCCGACGTCGTCGTAGGGCCCGAACACCAGCGGGAACTCGGGGAAACCGAAGGCCCCGGGCTCGGAGGGGCGCAGCATGTGGAGCGCGCCGCCCGTGCCCGGGGCGGCGGCCAGATCCACGGACTCGACTCGGTGGCAGACGTCGCAGTGGACTCCGTAGTCGTAGGCATGCCCCTCGGCCTCCAACAGGTCACGCCCGCCGAGCTGGCCCTCGATCCCGGGCGCGTGGCAGTCGGCGCAGGCACCGAAGACCGTCGCCTCCTCGCACGGCCCGTCGCAGTCGTTGAGCTCCTGGAGCGCGCCCGCCCCGAGGAAGCAGCGCTCGCCGGCCCCTCCGCCCGGCAAGGGCGCCTCGAGCCAGTCCCCCCCGGCTTCGGCGCAGGCGGTGGCGTCCGTGTGGGCAGCGGCGGCGCCGGCGTACAGATCCTGCACCTGCGGATCCCGCGCCGAGTGACGGTGCGCGCTGTCGACCCAGTCCTCGTTGAGCGTGATGTGGCAGTGGGCGCAGACCGCTGTGGTCTCGCGGCGGTCCGGCTCGCCGGGATCGCGGAAGACGTAGCCCTCGTTGTCCGAGGCGTCGAAGGAGGTCAGCTCGATCGTCAGGGGGGCGTCGAGGTCGTCCTCGTCGATCTCAGCGACCCCGGTGCGCGCCGAGTCGGTGGACGCGAGGACCCAGAGCTCGGCCGGAAGGGTGAGATCGATGGAGACGGTGGCCTCGCCGGAGGCGTCCGTCGCCCAGCGACCGGGCAGCCCGCCCTGCATCACGGCTACTCCCTCTGCAGGGTCCCCGTCGAGCGTGACGCTGACGACCACGTCGAGGGTGGTCAGCACCGCCGGGGTCGGCTCCGGGGTAGCGGAGTCGTCGTCGTCCTCCACCGTGGGGCACCCGGCGAGCACGAGGGCGGCCAGCGCTGCGAGGACGCCGGACATCGTCAAAGAGAGAGGGGAAGGCACGAAGGGAGCGTGCCCCGGCGGCGAGATGGGCGCAAGCCCCCGAAAAGACCGAGGAATAGTCCCCACATTCGGCGAGAATTGCCCGGCAGCTGTGGCCTCTCCCGGGACCGGAGGAGCCGGCCGGCTGCACCTCGCGGGTCCTGGCATGCAGACTGCATCCTTCGACGTAGTCCGTCCGAACTGGACATCGATCTTGGAGCCTACATGCGCGCGTTCGTTCTCCTTCTCACTCTCCTCCTCACCGCCTGTGGAGGCACCTCGGAGCCTGCAGGTGCCACGTCTTCGCCTACCACCGCGACCAACGGCCACAACCACGGAGCTGCAGGCGGGAGCCACGATCACGCGGGCGAGGCGGACGGCGGCTACGCCTGCCCGATGCATCCCGAGGTGAAGGGGAAGAAGGGCGATCGGTGCTCCAAGTGCAACATGTTCCTCACCAAGGGCGGCAAGGAGATGGGCGCAGACGGCCACGAGGGTGACGGCTCACACGACCACTCGAAGCACGGTGAGGGCCACGACGAAGGCGACGCCGCAGCCGCGGACTTCTACTGCCCCATGCACCCCGAGGTCACCTCGAAGGAGGCGGGCCAGCGGTGCGGCAAGTGCAACATGTTCCTCGTGAAGCCCGGCGACGAGGCAAGTCACACCGGCGGGTGAGGCCGCGCGCCAGCCCTGGCGCGGTTTGTTGCGAACAGAGGGCGGCCCATCCAAGGAGGACCCGTGACCGCATCCCGAAGAGACTTCCTGTCCGTTGTCGCGGCGAGCTCCGCTGCCACCTGCCTCGGAGGCCTGAGCGGGTGCGCCGTTCGTCTCTCCGGTACGTACGCCATGGGGAACGTCGCCGATGTCGCAGTCGGCGGGGTCCTCACCATCGCGGACACGCCGCTAGCGGTGTTCCGGGACGCCGAGGGCCTGTGGGCGACGACGACGATCTGCACCCACCTCCAGTGCGACATGCTCGTGGACGGGTCGGTCTCGGCGGACGAACAGGTCTGCGACTGCCACGGCTCCGTCTTCACGGGCGACGGGGACGTCGTCCAGGGACCGGCCACGGCGCCGCTGGACAACTTCGCGGTCAGCGTGGACGGGGAGGGCGAGATCGTCGTCGACGCGGATGCGTTGGTGGACGCGGGGACCAGGACCGTGCTCCCGTAGCGATGGCGGGGTCTGACTCACCGTCTCGGGGGCTCGCGGCGCGAGTCACCGAGCCCGAGCTGTACGACGCCCTCGCGATGCGGGAGCGTGGGGCACAGGACCTGCCGCTCTGGCAGTTTCTCGCTTCCCAGGTGGGCGAGCCAGTCCTCGAGCTGGGGGCGGGCACGTGCAGGGTCCTGGCTCCCTTGCTGGAGTCGGGGATCGATGCCTACGGGCTGGAGTCGAGCACCGCGCGAGCGGCCAGCGGGAGGGCCCGGCTTCGCGCGCGCGGGCTGGACCCGAGCCGGCTGATCCTGGGTGACGCCAGGCGTTGGGAGGCGAGCGCTCCGCTCTCCCTCGTGCTCGCGACGTTCAACTTCCTCGCTCTGTTCGACGATGACGCCGTCGGCGACGTGCTCAGCGCGAGCTACGCCAACCTCCGACCCGGCGGCGTCTTCGCGCTCGAGGCCCAGATCTGGCCCACACCAGCCCTGAAGGAAACCTGGAAGGACGCCGACCCCTCCGCGCTTGTCGTCGGGGATCAGACGGTCGAGTACGTCGAGACCGTCAGCTGGCCGCGAGGGCACACACTGCGGACTCGTCGGCGCTACCGCTTCTCGGACGGCTCTTCGAGGACGCTGGTCCAGGACCTTCACACACGACCGATCCCGGCGCTGCGACGTGCTCTGCGCTCCGCGGGGTTCGAGCTCCTGTCTCCGGTTCTGGACGAGCACGGGCAGCCACCATCCGAGGAGAGCCGACTGGTGTTCTTGCGCGGGAGGCGCTGACCTGGCCGACGACCTGAACGCGCTTAGAACGGGGTGTCGTCCTCGATCCACTCGACGAGCGTCCACCGTTCGTCCTCGGTAGGGAACGGACCGTTGCCGATCGGGAACCACCCGGGCGGATGCTCGCCCTCGCAGTTGTCGAGCTCTTCGGGGGCCACTCCACACCGGATCGAGTTCGGGCGCGAGCCGGCGGTCACGACGTCGTAGTCACCGTAGTCCGCCGACGCTTGTCCCCCGGGGCTGTGGCAGGACACGCAGTACTCGGCGAAGAACTCTTCGGCGAAGTTCGTCCACGTGACGCCTTCATCCACCTCTTCGGGCGTGGTCGCGTCTTCGTCATCCACCGATGTCGGGGGGCAGCCTCCGAGCAGGGCAACGGAGGCGAAAAGGATGCAGGCCCGGGTCATCTGCGCCTCCTGAGCAGGGGCGCCGCCAGGAGCACGAAGACGGCCGGGTTCGCGGTCGACGAGGCGGAGACCGAGCAGCCCTGCTTCTTGGCTGGCGGCGGTCCGTGGTCGTCACCACCGGGCCCGTGGGGATTGGTATCTCCGCTGTAGGTGACCCGGTGGCGGACGATCGGGCCGTCATCGGGGGAGGCCGCGTTCACCGCGAGCGGGGAGCCCAGGGCGAGCGTGAGCAGGACGAGGAAGGGTGCGATTCGCATGGCGAGAGAAGGTGCAAGTCGCAGGCCAGGAGGGGCGTCGCCTGGGCCAGGGGTGTCTGCCGCAGCGCCCGTGGGGCGCCAGAGAGACCCCTGGGACAGACCGGCGCCACTCGCCCCGAGCACGATGGAGAATAGTCAGTGATCCCGCAGAGGATTCACCGACGCTCATCTCCTCAGTCGCCCGCCTTGAGCAGCGGCTCGATCAACGCCCGAAGCTCGTCCTCGGTTCCCGGCGGCGCGCCGATGACAGTTCGCCGAATGACTCCGTCGCGGTCGACGATCAGACTCGTCGGCGTCTTCTTCTGCTTGTTGTAGACGTCCACCACCTTCCCCTCGGGGTCCATCAGCGCTGCGCCGCCGAAGCGGATGCGCTTCATCTGGGAGGCTGCGCGGCTCTGTCCCTTCGGGGGATCGATGTTGACCGCGACGAGGCGGAATCCCCGGTCTGCGTACTCCTGACGCAGCGCCTCGAGGCGAGGGAGCTCTTCGAGGCAGCAGGCGCACCAGGTGGCCCAGAACACCACCATCAGGACGTCGCGTCCGATCCACTCGCCGACGTCGACCCGCTGGCCCTCGACGTCCAGTAGCGAGAACGGCGCCAGCTTCCTCTCCGAGGCCGCAGTCCGGAGCAGGGGGAGGAGGGCCGTTCCCATGGCGCCCACGAGGAACGCGCGGCGTGTAGTCAGAGGGAGCGTTCGGCGCATTGGATCTCCTGGGTCGACAACAGCTTCGCTGCTGGACGCTACGACCAGCAAGACTCGCGCCAACCGATGACGTGTGGCACGCGCCTTGCGACGTCTCCGGCCGAAGACCGAGCCATCGGAGGACCCATGAGCGACGAACACGATCACTCCGCACACCAGCACCACGGCCGCGATCACTCCGCGTGCGAGCACCACGGCCACGACCACTCGACCCATGAGTCCCGCGCGCCCGCCTCACCGACAGATCAGGCCACCGGTGAGTGGACCTGCCCCATGCACCCGGAGGTGCGCGCGTCGGGTCCCGGCGCGTGCCCCAAGTGCGGGATGGCCCTGGAGCCGGTCACGGTCTCCATCGACGACGCGGAGTCGGCCGAGCTGACCGACATGACCCGCCGTTTCTGGTGGAGCGCGGCGCTGACCATCCCGCTGATGTTCATCGCCATGGGCGACCTGCTCCCCGGCAAGCCGGTCAGCCAGCTGATCGGCTCCCACGCCCTGCGCGGCTGGATCGAGCTCGTCCTTGGGACGCCGGTGGTGCTCTGGGGTGGCTGGCCGTTCTTCGAGCGGTTCTGGCTGTCGCTGGTCAACCGGTCCCTGAACATGTTCACCCTGATCGGCCTCGGCACCGGCGTCGCCTGGGTCTACTCGGTCGTGGCCACGGCCGCGCCCGGGCTGTTCCCCGCGTCGTTCCGGGGAGAGGCCGGCGACGTCGCCGTCTACTTCGAGGCGGGCGCCGTGATCGTCACCCTCGTGCTGCTCGGCCAGGTGATGGAGCTCCGGGCGCGCAACCAGACGAGCGCGGCGATCAAGATGTTGCTCGGCATGGCGCCCAAGACGGCGCGCCGCATCGCTGAGGACGGCACCGAGGAGGACGTGCCTCTCGAGCACGTCGCCATCGGAGACCGCCTGCGGGTCCGTCCCGGCGAGAAGGTGCCGGTGGACGGCGAGGTGATCGAGGGCGGCTCCTCCGTGGACGAGTCGATGGTCACCGGGGAGCCCATTCCCGTGCGGAAGGAGGCGGGCGACCCCGTGATCGGGGCGACCGTGAACGGGACGGGAGGCCTGGTGATCGAGGCCACGCGCGTGGGCTCGGACACGCTGCTGTCCCAGATCGTCCACATGGTCGCCGAGGCCCAGCGCTCGCGCGCGCCCATCCAGAAGCTCGCGGACATCGTCGCCGGATGGTTCGTCCCCGCGGTCGTCATCATCTCGGTGGTCACGTTCATCGTGTGGGGGATCTGGGGCCCCGAGCCCGCCATGACCTACGCCCTCATCAACTCGGTGGCGGTGCTGATCATCGCCTGCCCCTGTGCTCTGGGCCTCGCGACGCCCATGTCGATCATGGTCGCCACGGGCAAGGGCGCGACCGCCGGGGTGCTCTTCAAGGACGCCGAAGCGATAGAGGTCACGCGCAAGGTGGATGTCCTCGTGGTGGACAAGACCGGGACCCTGACCGAGGGGCGCCCGGCGCTCACCGCCGTCCGACCGACGTCGATGCCCGAGGACGACTTCCTCCGCCTCGCCGCTGCATTGGAGCGTGGCTCCGAACACCCCCTCGCCGAGGCCATCGTCCGGGGCGCCGAAGAGCGGGGGCTCGAGCTCGCCGAGCCCGCAGACTTCACGTCGGTGACCGGCAAGGGCGTGCAAGGGACCGTCGAGGGACGCCCCGTCGCTCTGGGGAACCTCGCGATGATGGAGGCGCTGGGCCACGGCGTGGACGACCTGGCAGCCATCGCGGAGGAGCTTCGCCGCGAAGCGCAGACGGCCATGTTCGTCGCCATCGACGGCGCCCCCGCCGGGGTCCTCGGGGTCGCCGACCCCATCAAGGAGAGCACCCCCGAGGCGATCGCGGCGCTGCACGGCGAGGGGCTCCGGATCGTGATGCTGACGGGGGACAGCCGCACCACCGCGGAGGCCGTCGCGAAGAAGCTGGGCCTCGACGAGGTCATCGCCGACGTGCTGCCCGAAGACAAGGTCGCCGCCGTCAAGCGCCTCCAAAGCGAAGGGGCCGTCGTCGCGATGGCAGGCGACGGCATCAACGACGCGCCGGCGCTCGCTCAGGCCCACGTGGGCATCGCGATGGGCACCGGGACCGACGTCGCGATGGAGTCGGCGGGCGTCACCCTGGTGAAGGGCGACCTGCGAGGCATCGTGCGGGCGCGGCGGCTCAGCCGAGCGACGATGGCGAACATCAAGCAGAACCTGTTCTTCGCCTTCGTCTACAACGCGCTGGGCGTTCCCGTCGCGGCCGGGGTCCTCTACCCGGCGTTGGGGATCCTGCTGAGCCCAATGTTCGCCGCGGCGGCGATGAGCTTCAGCTCGGTGAGCGTGATCCTGAACGCCCTCCGGCTTCGAGGGACGCGCCTCTGATCGCTCCCTCGCCCCGAGGTTTCTCGTGGACGCCCCTTGACCTTCCAGCGACTGGAAGCCCGAGGCTCCCCGTGTCCCGCCTGAACGGCGGACGGAGGACACGCCATGGAGACGATTCGACTGCAACTCGAGGGGATGACCTGCGCGGCCTGCGCCGTGCGGGTCGAGAAGGTGCTGAAGAGGCAGGACGCGGTGGCCGCCGTCCAGGTGAACTTCGCCACCGAGACCGCGACCCTCGCCCTCACCGAGGACCTCGACCCGGCGGCGCTGCTCGCAGCGGTTCGAGCCGCGGGCTTCGAGGCCACCGTCGCCTCACACGACGCCGACGCCCGGGAGGTGCGCGCCGCGGCCGCTCAGCGAGCGGATCACCGGCGCCTGGCCACGCTCGTCGCCTCGGCCCTGCTCACCGCGCCGCTGGTCCTGCCCATGCTGCTCGCGCCCTTCGGAGCCCACGTTGTCGTGCCCGGTTGGGCGCAGCTGGCTCTCGCCACGCCCGTGCAGCTCGTCGCTGGCGCGCGCTTCTACCGGGGAGCGCTCGGCGCGCTGCGCGCGGGCTCCGCCAACATGGACGTCCTCGTCGCGCTGGGCACCACCGCGGCCTACGGGCTGTCGGTCGCGATGTTCCTCGCTGGAGAGTCCCACCTCTACTTCGAGGCCAGCGCGGCGGTGATCACGCTGGTCCTCCTGGGCAAGTGGATGGAGGCGCGGGCGAAGCGGCGGGCGGCCTCGGCCGTGGAGGCGCTGCTCGGGCTCCGCCCCCGCACAGCGCGCGTGCTGCGGGGCGGTCACCTCGTGGAGGGAGTCCCCGTCGAGGCGCTCTCGATCGAGGACGTGGTCGTGGTCCGGCCCGGGGAGTCCCTGCCGGTCGACGGCGTGGTGGTCTGGGGCCAGACCGAGATCGACGAGTCCCTGATCACCGGGGAGTCCCTCCCCGTGCCCCGCGGTCCTGGGGACGAAGTGGTCGGAGGGTCCCTGAACGGGAGCGGCCTCGTCCACGTCCGCACGAAGCGGGTCGGTGACGAGTCGACGCTGTCGCGGATCACGCGGCTCGTCGAGGCCGCCCAGGCGAGCCGCGCGCCGATCCAGGCGACCGTGGATCGGATCTCGGCCGTCTTCGTGCCGCTGGTCGTGCTGCTCGCCCTGGTGGCCTTCGGTGGCTGGATCGGCGTGGGTGCGACGGTCTCCGAGGCGATGATCGTCGCCGTCTCCGTCCTCGTGATCGCGTGCCCCTGCGCCCTCGGTCTCGCGACCCCGGCGGCGTTGATGGTGGGCGCGGGCGTCGCCGCGAGGAGCGGAGTGCTGGTCGAGGACGCCGAGGCGTTCGAGGCAGCGCGGGAGGTCGACGTCGTGGTCTTCGACAAGACCGGCACCCTCACGGAGGGGCGCCCCGAGGTCACGCGGCTCGTCGCCGGCCAGCCCTTGCGGATGCTCGCCCTCGCCGCCGCTGCCGAGTCGGGCTCCGAGCACCCCCTCGCCGGTGCGCTGCTGCGCGAGGCCGAGCGCCGGTCCCTCGCGTTGCCCGCCCTGGAGTCCTTCGAGGCGTCCCCGGGGCGCGGTCTCGCGGCCCGCGTCGAGGGAGCCTCGCTCCGGGTGGGGAGTCGCCGGTGGATGGGCGAGGGCGGCTACGACACCGCCCCGTGGGAGGCGGAGGCCGAGGAGGAGGAGGCCCGCGGTCGGTCCGTCATCTGGGTCGCTGCGAACGACGAGATCCTCGGGTTCGTGGCAGTCGGCGACCGGCTTCGCCCCGACAGCCGCGAGGTGATCGACGGCCTCCGGCGCCGCGGCGTGGAGCCGGCCATCGCCACTGGGGACAACCACCGCACGGCAGCCTGGGTCGCGGCGGAGCTAGGCGTGGACCTCGTGCGCGCCGAGCTGCTCCCGGAGGACAAGGCGGCCTGGATCCGCGAGCTGGAGGGCGCAGGGCGCGTCGTCGCGATGGTCGGGGACGGGGTCAACGACGCACCGGCCCTCGCCGCGGCCCGGGTGGGCGTCGCGATGGGGACCGGCTCGGACGTGGCCCTCCGGACCGCCGGCGTCACCCTGGCCCGCCCCGAGCCGCGCCTGGTGCTCGCAGCGCTCGACATCTCGCGCGCGACGACGCGGACCCTCCGCCAGAACCTCTTCTGGGCGTTCGTATACAACGTGGTGGGGCTGCCGCTGGCGGCCTTCGGGCTGCTCACGCCGATGATGGCGGGAGGGGCGATGGCGCTGTCGAGCGTCAGCGTCCTGGGCAACGCGTTGCGCCTGCAGCGGTGGAGGGAGACGGCATGAACATCGGCGAGACAGCGCGGGTCACGAAGGTCCCCGCGAAGACCATCCGGTACTACGAGACCATCGGCCTGATCCCGGCGCCGGGCCGCACGGAGAGCGGCTACCGGGTGTACGACCACCGGGCCATCGCTCAGCTCCGGTTCGTGCGACGCGCGCGGGACCTCGGGTTCTCCCTGAAGGAGGTGGGGGAGCTCCTCGGCCTGTGGTCGGACGAGGAGCGCGAGGCGCGAGAGGTGCGCGCCCTGGCGCAAGCGCACCTCAGCTCCGTCGAGCGGCGCATCGCCGAGTTCGAGGCGCTCCGGCGAACGCTGGTCCACTTGATCGACAGCTGCGAAGGGGACGAGCGGCCCGAGTGCCCGATCCTCGATGACCTGGCCCGAACCGGGCCTCCACACGAAGGAGTGAGACGATGAGCGGAACGACGACCTACAACGTGGTGGGAATGACCTGCGGAGGATGCGCCAAGGGGCTCGCCGGAGCCTTGCGCGGGGCCGGGATCGACGCGGAGGTGGACTTCCGGGCCGGCACCGCGACGGTCGCGGGATCCACACCTGCCGACGCGGTGCGCGCGGCCGTGGAAGGCGCAGGGTTCGAGTACGCCGGGGTCGAGGCGTCGGGGGGCTCTGAGGAGGAGTGAGCGACCGGGGCGGGGCGCTCAGTGTTCGTGGCCGCCCTCGTTCTCATCGCCGACGACGCCCAGGGTGACGTCGAGGAACGACAGCAGATGGGCGATCTCGTGGTCGCTCAGCCGGTCCCCGAACGACGGCATGTCGTGAAGGCCGTCAACGACGATCTCGACGAGCCTCTCCTCGGTCCGGGTGATCTCCAGCAGGCCGATCTCGGTGCCACCGCTACCGTCGACGCCGTGGCAACTGGAGCAGTGGATGGACCACAGCTCCTCTCCCGCGGCCACCTCTCCCTCGAGCGAGAGGACCTCCGTGATCCGGGCCTGTGTGGCTGGTGACACGCACCCGGCGATGAGAGTGAGGACGACGGTGGCGAGGAACGGGCGCATGGATACTCCGCTGCGGACAACCCGCGGGCGCGCCAGGGTAGCGGTCGGCCTGGCGTCGGCAATCGCTCTCCTTCCAGGACGGGCAGCGGGGCCTGGCTGCCTCGGAGGTCGACCGTGAGCGCGCCCCGCCTCGGACTTCGGGAGAACCTGGCCCAGTTCTCCCTCCTCGTAGTGGTCAACGCCTTCGTCGGGGCGATGGTCGGGATGGAGCGCAGCATCCTGCCGGCGATCGCGGAGGAGGAGTTCGACCTCGTCGCCCGGACGGCGGTCCTCTCCTTCGTCGCGGTCTTCGGGGTCACGAAGGCGCTGACCAACTACGTCGCTGGTCGATGGTCCGATCGCTTCGGTCGGAAGCCCGTGCTCGTGGCCGGCTGGCTCGTGGCGGCGCCGGTGCCGTTCTTGCTGATGTGGGCCCCGTCGTGGTCCTGGATCCTGGCCACCAACGTCCTGCTGGGCGTGAGTCAGGGACTCACCTGGTCGACGACCGTGATCATGAAAATCGACCTCGCTGGACCGAAGGACCGCGGCCTCGCGATGGGCCTGAACGAGTTCGCCGGGTACTTCGCGGTCGCGGGGTCCGCCCTGGCGACGGGCTTCATCGCGGCGGAGGTCGGTCTCCGCCCCGAGCCCTTCGCGCTGGGCATCGGCTTCGTGGCGATCGGCGCGGCACTCTCGGTGTTCGCCGTGCGCGAGACCAGCCACCACGTGCGCCGGGAGTCCCAGCTCGCGCGGGGTTCGTCGAGCACCCAGCCGCAAGAGGACCTGCTGTCGCCGCGCGAGGTGGTCGCCCGCACGAGCTTCACTGACCCCGACCTCTCCTCGGTGAGCCAGGCCGGGATGGTGAACAACCTGAACGACGGGATGGCCTGGGGCCTGTTTCCGCTGGTCTTCGCGGCGGCGGGGATGACGCTCGCGCAGATCGGGACCCTGGCCGCCGTCTATCCCGCGGTCTGGGGCCTCGGGCAGCTCTTCACTGGAGCCTGGTCCGACCGCGTCGGGCGCAAGGGCCTGATCGTCGCAGGGATGTGGACTCAGGCGCTCGGCATCGTCGGAATCGCCTTTGGGTCGGCGTTCGCACAGTTCACCACCGGGGCGGCGCTCCTCGGCCTCGGGACCGCGATGGTCTACCCGACGCTCCTCGCGGCGATCGGCGACGTCGCCCACCCGAGCTGGCGCGCTTCCTCGGTCGGTGTCTACCGACTGTGGCGTGACATGGGCTACGCCGTCGGCGCGTTGCTCGCGGGCGCCGTCGCTGACGCCTTCGGGCTGACGGCCGCGACCTGCACGGTTGCGGCGCTGACGTTCGCGTCAGGGGCTGCGGTCGCGGTGCGGATGCGCGAGACGCTGGAGACTGACGCGCAGTCGCGGGACGACTGATCTGAGCCCCCTTCGCGGACTGAATTCAGGCTCGCCGGTCGACTTCGTCACCAACATCTTCCCCGCCTACCTGGTGAGGACCTGGGGTCATGAGGGACAACGTGACGTGTGAGACCCCGGCGTCACGAAGCCGGGCGGCTACTTGCTCCTTCACCCGAAGCGCGGCCTCCAACTCCATCGGCTCGACAACCAGGTCAGCCGTCAGCACGTGACGGTCGCCGTCGAGCGACCACAGGTGCACATGCTGGACGGCCACCACACCGGGGACATCCGCCGCTTCATCGCAGACGGCCTGTCCATCGACGCCGTCGGGCACCCCCTGAAGGAACAGCCTCATCGTAGAGCGGAGGTTGCGTGTTGCGTTCCAGGCCACCCAGACGGTGATGGCGATCGAGAGCAGCGGGTCGAGGAGCGGGAGCTCGGCGAGCAACATCACGACGCTGACGATCAGGACGGCGACCCACCCGAGGACGTCCTCCAGGAGGTGGAGCCGGACGACGCGCTCGTTGAGCGAGCTGCCGTGCCCCACACGGAGCGCCGCCACCCCGTTGACCGCGACACCGAGCACCGCGAGCGCCAGCATCCCCGACGCATTTGGAGTCGGCGGATCCAGCAGCCGAGGGACCGACTCGGCGAGCACGACCAGCCCCCCCGCGAGGAGCACGATCGCGTTGACGGCTGCGGCGACCAGCGAGAGGCGGCGGTACCCGTAGGTGAACGTGCCGTTCACCGACCTCTTCGACGCGCCCTCCATGGCCCAGGCGAACGCGAGCGCGAGGCTGTCGCCGAGGTCGTGGAGAGCGTCGGCGGCGATGGCGGTGCTGTTGGTCAGCCACGCGCCCACGAGCTCGATGAGGGCGAACGCCAGGTTGAGAGCGAAGACGAGCCCCAGCCGTCCGCTGGAGTCTTCGTGGTGGTGCGGGTGGTGGTGTCCTTGGGACATGGCTCCTCAGTGGCCGATGCACGCCGGGGCGATGCATCGGGTCGTGGGCTCAACGGGAGTCGGGCCCGGATTGGTCCTGCGGTACCGCAGGATCGAACCAGGGGTAGACCACGGGCAACACGAGCAACGTGAGCGCGGTGCAGGTCAGAAGTCCTCCGATCACGACGGTCGCAAGGGGCCGCTGCACCTCGGCGCCCGCGCTCGTCGCCAGGGCCATGGGGACGAACCCCAGAATGTCGGTCAGCGCCGTCATCAGGACCGCGCGGAGGCGGATCTCCGCGGCCTGCTTGGCCGCCGCGCTCGGCGAGGCCCCTGCGTCCCGACGCGCCACCGCGTACGACACCAACACGACCCCGTTGAGGACGGCGATCCCGAACAACGCGATGAAGCCAACCCCGGCGGAGATGGACAGCGGGTAGCCGCGGAGCGCGAGGGCGAACAGCCCCCCCGTCGTCGCCAGGGGGACGTTCAGGAAGATGAGAATGGCGAGCTTCACGGAGCCGAACGCCTGATAAAGCAGGACGAAGATGAGGATGAGCGCGAGCGGGACGAGGACCGCGAGGCGCGCGGCGGCCGCCTCGAGGTTCTCGAACTGTCCGCCCCAGTGGACGCGCCACCCGGGGGGGAGCTCGACCTCCTGGTCGACCCGCGCGCGCGCCTCCGCCACGAACGAGGCCAGGTCGCGGCCGCGCACGTTCGTCTCCACGTTGATGCGCCGACTGATCGCCTCGCGACTGATCTGCGCGGGCCCGTCCTCGAACCGGATCTCCGCGAGCTGTCCCAAGGGGACCATGGCCCGCCGTCCACCAACCTCCGGCAGCGCCACCCGCAGGTCAGCGATCCGCTCGGGGTCGTCTCGGACGCCCTCGTCGTAGCGCACCAGGAGGGGGAAGCGCTGCTGGCCCTCTACGATCGTCCCGGCGCGGATGCCGCCGATTGCCTGGACGACGTCGAGGACGTCGTCGGCGTTGAGTCCGTGACGCGCCACCGCCTGACGGTCGATGATCACCCGCTGGAGCGGAAGCCCGATCGTCTGCTCCGCCTTGACCTCGGCGGCACCGGGCACGGTGGACACGACCGCCGCGACCTCGTCGGCGACCCGCTTGAGCTCGATGAGGTCATCCCCGTAGACCTGGATGCCGATGGCGGATCGGACTCCCGCAATGAGCTCCGAGACGCGCAGCTCGATGGGCTGGCTGTAGCTGAACATCGCGCCGGGGACGGAGCGCTTCAGCTCGGCGTCGATGGCAGCGACGAGCTCGTCCTTCGTGTCGAACCGCCAGGTCTCCGGTTCGTTCAACATCAGGTAGGAGTCGGAGATCTCCACGCCCATCGGGTCGGTCGCGATCTCGGCCCGCCCCGTTCGCGAGATGACGGTGACCACCTCCGGGAACTCCGCCTTGATCACCTGCTCGGCCCGGGTCGCGATCCGATTGCTCTCCTCGAGCGAGACGCTCGGGAGTCGCCAGATCTGCATGGCGATGGCGCCCTCGTCGAGGGTGGGGATGAACTCGGCTCCGAGCCAGGGGATAAGCCCCAAGCTCGACAGGAAGAGCGCGACGGCAGCGGTGAAGGTCAGCCGCGGCCGCCGTCCGGCGAGGTCGAACACGCGCCGCCAGAGCGCCCGCGCGAGCACGAACAGCTTGGGCTCCGACTCCGTGGGGCGAGTGAGGAAGTAGGACGCGAGGACGGGCATCAGCGTCAGCGCACAGATGAGCGAGCCCACCAGGGCGGAGACCACGGTCAGCGCCATCGGACCGAACATCTTCCCTTCGATCCCCGTCAGCGCGAGGACCGGCAGGTACACCAGGGTGATGATGCTGACCGCGAACGTGACCGGCCGCGCCACTTCGCTGGCCGCTCGCCGGACCACCGCGCGTCGGGTGACGGCGTCACGGGGTTTCTCCTCGTGCAGGACACGGACGATGTTCTCGATCATCACCACGGCGCCGTCGACGATCAGTCCGAAGTCGATCGCGCCCAGGCTCATGAGGTTGCCCGAGAGGCCCAGCGCCCTCATGCCCACGAAGGCGACGAGCATGGACAGCGGGATGGCGGAGGCCACGATTAACCCGCCGCGGAGGTTCCCGAGGAAGAGCAGCAGCACGACGATGACCAGGAAGCCCCCCTCGAGCAGGTTCGCCCGGACCGTCGCGATGGTGCGTTGGATGAGCTCGGTGCGGTCGTAGAAGGGGTCGATGCTCACGCCCTCGGGGAGCGTCCGCGTCACCTGCTCCAAGGCCTCTTTGACGTCGCGCACGACGGTGCGGGAGTCGGCGCCCATGAGCATCATCACGATGCCGACGACGGCCTCGCCGCGCCCGTCGCGGGTCACGGCGCCCTGGCGGATGACCGGCGCGAACTCGACGCGGGCGACGTCGCGGACCCGGACCGGCGTGCCGGACTCGTCCCGGGACAGGACGACGTCGCCGAGGTCGTCCAGCGACCGGATCAGGCCCTCGCCTCGGACGAGGTACTGCTCGCCGCCGCGTGCCAGCGTGCCGCCGCCGATGTTGCGGTTGTTGGCCTCCAGCGCGTCGGTGACATCGCCGACGGACAGGCCCTGCGCGACCAGGGCGTCGGGATCGAGGGTGACCTGCCACGCCTTCCACTCACCCCCGAACGAGTTGACCTCGACGATGCCGGGCACGGCGCGCAGCCGGGTGGCGACGGTCCAATCGAGCAGGGTACGGAGCTCCATCGGACTCCAGCAGGCCTCGGTGTCTGGCCCACCCTCCGGACACGCCGGCTCGCCGCGCACCTCGAACTGGAAGATCTCCCCGAGCCCCGTGGAGATCGGCCCCATCTCGGGGTCCCCGTAGCCCTCGGGGATCTGCTCCTTCGCGACGACGAGGCGCTCGGAGACCTGCTGCCGCGCCCAGTAGATGTCCAAGCCCTCCTCGAACACGACCGTGACGACCGACAGCCCGAACCTGCTCACCGACCGCACCTGCTCGACCTTGGGCACGCCGGACATCGCCGTCTCGACGGGGAACGTAACGAACGTCTCCACCTCCTCCGGCGCCAGCCCCGGGACGTTCGTGAGGACCTGGACCTGCACGTTGGTGACGTCGGGCACGGCGTCGATGGGTAGCTGCGTCATGGAGCGCAGACCGACCGCCGCGACGAGCAGCCATGCGCAGAGCACCACCACGCGGTTGTCGAGGGACCACTGAACGATGCGCGCGAACATCAGTGGCTGTGTCCGCCGCCGAGGGACTCGCGAGACGCCTCGGTCTTGAGGAGGAACGCCCCTGCGACGACGACCTGCTCGCCGACGTCCAGACCAGAGAGCACCTCCGCGAAGCCGCCGCTCCGGTGGCCGAGGCGCACGGCCCGCTGTTCGTAGGTGCCCGGTGCCCTCTGGACGTACAGCAGGGTTCCCGGCGGACCCCGCTGGATGGCGGCGTCCGGCACTGCGAGGACCTCCTGCCCGGTGGCGTCGTCGTGGTGAGGGTCGAGCAGCTGCACGGTCGCGAACATCTCGGGACGCAGCGCACCGTCCGGGTTGTCGACCTCGATGCGGGCGCGGACCGTGCGGGAGTCGGGATCGACCGCGTCGCGGAGGTAGGTGACGGTCCCGGTCCAGGAGCGCTCCGGCCACGCGTCGACGGTCACCCGGGCCTCGTCACCCTGGTGGACCCGGCTGAGGTCGCGCTCGTAGACGTCGATCCAGATCCACAGCGACGAGAGGTCGGCGACCGTGAACAGCGTGTCCTCTGGGGACACGTACTCACCCCGCTGGAGGTGTCGCTCGACCAGCCTGCCTGCGAAGGGAGCGCGCAGGGCCACGCGGCCGGGCGTGCCCGAGCCAAAGTCCAGCTCCTCGATCTCCCGGGAGGCGAGGCCGAGGACCCGGAGTGTCTCCGCAGCCGCGGACGTGTGCGCCCGCGCCTGCTCGAAGGCGGCGCGGGCCGCGAGGACCTCGGCCTCCGACGTGATCTTCTCGGCGAGCAGCTCCTGCTCGCGGTCCAGCGCGGCCCGGGTGACCTCGAAGCTCGCTCGGGCGCCGAGATACTCGGCGCGCGCACGGCCGAGCTCCACCGAGTCGATGATGGCGACCACCTGACCGGCGGCGAGTGATGCGCCCAGGTCGGCCTTGACCTCGGCGACCCGTCCCTCCGAGCGAGGGCCGACGTGAGCGAGGCGGTTCTCGTTGAACGCGACCCGGCCCGTGGTCCGAAGCTCCGGAAGCAGCGGGCGCAGCGCCGCGGGCTCGACCAGCACCCCGGACGCCTCGGCGGCGGCCGGGTCCAGGCGAATGACTCCGTCCTCGTGGCCTTCGTGCCTGTCGTCGCCTTCGTGCTTGTCGTCGCCTTCGTGCTTGTCGTGGCCTTCGTGCTTGTCGTGGCCTCCGTCCTTGACGTGGCGTTCGTGCTTGTCCTCGCCTGCAGGATGTGGCTCGTGGTCGTGGGCGTCGCCAGGTACATCGCAGCCGGCAACGGCGAGGAGGACCACGAGGAGAATGCGGGTGGACATCAGAACACCTCCTGGCCGACGGCGCGCTCCAGCGCAGCCGCCGCCCGATGCAGCTCGAGTTCGGCGTCGATGGCGGCGCGACGTGCAGCGAGCGCCTGGCGCTGGAGCAGCAGGACCGCGAGAAGCTCCTCCCTCCCGGCCTCGTACGCCTTCATGACGAGTTCGAGGTTCTCTTCGGCCAGCGGGAGCGTTTCGCTCGCAGCCAGGTCGTGTCGGGCGACTGCGGTCTGCCAGACCTCCAACGCCACCACGAGGTCGCGGGGCACCGCGAGCTCGGCCGCATCCGCGTCGATGTCGGCGGTGCCCGCGGCCCTCGTGGCGTCCGCGACCCCAAGCTGGTTGCGCTGCAGAGGGAGCCCGATCTGAAGCCCGCCGATGACGAGGTTGTCCTCGTCCCCCTCTCGGGCCCAGCTGCCCGAGGCCCACAGGCCGGGCGCTCCCGTGCCCCTGGCCACCTCGAGCTCCGCCACGGCGGTGCGCGCCGCGTCCCGCGCCGCGACGAGCGCCGGGTGGTCCTCCACCCGCTGGCGGAGAGCGCTCTCGGACGGGCTCTCCCCGCGCCACTCGGGAGGCAGCGGGGTGGAGAGCGCGAGCGACGCGGAGGCCGACAGCGCGAGCAGGCTCCGCAGCTCCCGGTAGGCGCGAGCGCGCTCGACACGGGCATCCAGAAGTGCCCTCTGGGCCCCGGCCAGCTCGAGCGACGCGAAGTTTGGCTCGAGGATGGAGACCTCCCCGAGCTCATGTCTCCGACGGGCGACGCGGACCATCTCCTCGTTCAGAGCGACGACGTCGGCCGCGAGCCGAACGCGACCGTCCCCGGCGACTGCTTCGGCGAAAGAGACCCGGACCGCGGTCGCGACCTGCAACTCAGTCACGGCGAGGCGGGCACGCGCGGCGTCGAGGTTCGCCCTGGCGGAGGCACGCCGTCGGCGTGAAGTGCCGCCGAGGTCGAAGGGCACCTGGATCCCCACGCTGATATCGGCCTCGGGTCCCCCAGCGCGGAACCGAGGTCCCCCCTCGACCGTGAGCGTCGGGTTCGCGCGCGGCGCCCCCGCCCCTCTCCGCGCCAGCTCTGCGCTCTCTACCGCGACGCGGGCGCCCCGGACAGCGGGGTTCGAGTCCAGCGCCCGCTCGACCGCAGCCTCCAGGGTGAACCCGGCCCGGTCGGCGACGGCGTCCGTGGCCCGAGAAACGCCAGGACACGTACTAGCAACGATAGTAATTGCGATCGCGAGGAGATGACCCAGGTGCGGCATCGGCGAGACCCCTACGCCAGAAGGTGAACGAGGGCCTCGACGCCACAATGGACGGAGACCAGGAGGCCGAAGGCTGCGTGGGGGAGCGCCGTGGCGGCGAGAACCACCAGGCCACCGGCGGCGAGGGTCCGGGCGGGGGCGTCGACCACCCGTGGCCCAGCGAGGCCGAGGAGCAAGTGAACTCGGGTGCGGACGGCTCGGTCAATGTCGTGGGTCCCCGTCGCGGCGGGCTGACCGAGCGCCACCGGACGCAGGCGGGCGACGCGGATGAGCGCGTCGGCCAGCGCGAGGGGATCGACTCCGCGGGACACCGCGTCGTCGTCGCAAACGATCTCGCGATCGAGCTCGTATGCGCGCTCGGCTCGACAGCTCAGCCCGCCCAGGGGCGACAGTGCGCCGGCGAAGCGGATCGCCAGACCGCGAAGAGCGTCGAACCCCCGGACGTGGGCCGCTTCATGGGCGAGGACGGCGGCGAGCTGATCGGTGGGGAGCGCGTCGAGGACATCCACGGAGAGCAGAATCCGGCGACGCAGGAAGCCGGCGGTCACGGCGACGCCGGTCGGCCCCTCGATCAACTCCACCGGAGCAGGCGGCGCGACCCGCGCGATGGCCGCCGCCAGTCGGGCGCGCCGGTCGCCGGTCGCCGACACCCGGGGGAGCCGACGAGCAGCCAGGCCGGGCCGGGCCGCTTGCCAGCCGGCGCGTCCGAGCCAGACTCCAGCGAGCAGCAGCAGGCCCGCATAGACGGGCAGCTCCGCGGCGGCGTTGCCAAGGAGCAGGTCGCAGTGTTCGTGGAACCTGTGGCATGCCGCGAGCAGGCCGGGCCACGCGCGCTCGCCCTCGGCGAGGTGCCCGAGGGCGGAGAGGCCGACGACGAGGACGAGGACCGGGGACGAAGCAAGGAGTAGGAAGGCTGTCCGCGCGCGGGCGCGGTCGGCCCGGGCTGGGGGCGCCCCTCGGTAGAGCCAGTGGGCAAGCAGGTGCAAACCGGGGGCGACGAGCGCGTGGAGCAGCAGCAGGGACAGGACCAGGATGATGGCCCCCGGCAAGACGCTCATCCGTCGCTCCGCAGAGCGCGCTTTCGAGCGATCAGGTCCGCGAGGAAGTCCAGCTCCTGGGAGTCCGCCTGGGAGACCTCGTCCACCAGCCACTGCAGTGCTGGCTGGCGGGCGCCCTGGGGAAGACCATCCAGCGTCTGGCGAGCGATGAGGCTCAAGAAGTCAGAGCGTTTCATCGCCGCCCGGTAGATCCATGCATTGCCCTCCTTGCGGCGGTGGAGGAGCTCCCGCTTGGCCAGGCGATCCATCGTGGTCATCACGGTCGTGTACGCGGGGTCGCGGCTTGACCGCAGAGCCCGCACGACGTCCCGAACGGACACCTCGAGGGTGGCGGCGTCCCAGATCACATCCATGACCGCCGCTTCGAGGTCGTGGAGCGCGGCGCGGGTCCCGGCCTGGCCGGGGAACAGCTGCTTGAGACGGAACGGCATCGTGACTCCTGCCGGGAGGGTAGAGCCGACCAACTACTATTAGCAATAGTGGCTACTGCCCGGGTTGCTATACCGATATGGCTGGACTGCGACCCCATGGCTCTGCTGGCGACGCTGACTACCTACAAGAACGTATCCTCGTCGAGCCTCGCCCTGATGTCCTGCCGCCTGGCCTCGTCGCCGTAGGAGCGGGCAATCTCCCTCAGGACCCGCGCCGTCCGCGGCCAGCGAGCGGAGACCTGCGTCGCCGCCTCTCGATACCTGGCCTCCAGGGCGTACTCCTGTCGCCCCCCTTCTCCGATGGCCCTCGAGACTACGCCGCGCCGGTTGCGCACGCCTGAGGACACCCAGAGTTCGAGTGTTCGGCTCCTGGTGCGCTCGATCACCTCTCGAACCGCCTCGTGTGGCCAGATGCCATCAGTCCCCGGTGGAGCGCAGGCAAGTAGCTGGCCGATCTGACGGTCCCCAACATCGGCTCTGTCCACCGCCCGACACCGCTCTCGTGCAGCCGACACCCACCCAAACAGCTGCTCGACGTCCAATCCACCGCCCTCGTCGGCCCCCGGCAGTCGTCTCCAGCCCTGCAGGAGCCGGTAGGCAGCCTCAGCGCGCCTCCGATCCTTCACGCTGGGAGGCTCCGAGGCCGAGTCTTCACCTCGCCTGGCATTGACGAGACTGAGGAGCTTCACGAAGAGGTCCGGATCCCCGGCCAGCGCACTCTCCAGACGTGCCGGACGGGTTCGTGGGCTATCGAACGCCCCGAGCCAGACCCACTCGAGGCTGGCAAGCTCCGCCGGACTGACACCCCCGACCTCGGCCGCATCCATGAGCCGGGGTACGTGGTAGGAGAGGCTCAGAGTCGGGGGCGCTGGGCGCTCGCCCCGCGGATCGGCTACGCCCGCAGTGAGGAGGACCTCAGCGATCAAGTCGCCTGGAACGGCGGGGCTCGTATCCCCCGGCCGAACTGCTCTTGAGGTGACGCTGAGGGCCGCAAACGGGCGGTCGACACTGAGGAGTTCCCGCACTGCCCGCGGAGCTGCTGCATCGTGTTGCTCGAAGCCAACCGGGGTATCACTCCAATACGCAAGCCGGGTCCCAGGACCAAGCTCGTCCACCAGGTCCCAGACGCTGGGCTCGAATGGCAGGGCAGCGGCGAAGCTGCCACACCTCGCCGCGCCCCAGCCGTCCGCGACCCGGCGGGCGAGAAACTCACGCGCCCAGTCCGGCCCCACAGCAAAGCTCCTTCCACGGATCAGGCCGGTGCGCAACGGGAGCCCCCACGGATCAGCCGCCTCAGCGGCGGCCTCGTGCAACGAGAGAAACAGGCGTTCATCGCGAAGTGAGAGCCCGATGCTCCAACCGAGCTGGTCCGGCGCCTCGACCCGTGGAGCCAGCGACTCGATGGACTCGATCCCGTGAGACAGGAGTTCATCAACCGCGCGCCCCCGGAGCTCTTGAAGCTCCCGGACCTCTTCCTCCCGCTCGCCGCTGGACCCCGCTGGCGGGCTCGGGGCCCGGTCGAAGCACCACGCCACTCGCAGACACAGATCCTCAGGCTCGAAGGCGTCGTACACCGCCTGAATGCGCACGAGGAGCTCGTCGGGGAAGCTCCAGTCCGCGTCCGCCCACGTCCGGTGACGGTGGAGCACGCGGCGGAAGGACCTTCGGAGGGGGTCAGTCAGGGGGGCTGTCGCCAATTGAGGCACGAGCGGCTCAAGAACGGTCAGCCCCTTCCGGAACAGCCACTCTGGGTGGAAGGAGTCGATCAGGTCGGCCCACTTCGTAGGTGACGTGCCTGCCCACCCAACGAGGGTGTCGGACAGGGCGTTCACGTGGGTGTAGTAGGTCGAGACGAGCACATCACCGGGCGCTGGCAGGTGCCACTCCCGCCAGTTCGGCCTCGCACTCGAAGCGCTCCAGTCAGCGCCTCGTGGCATCAACGACAGCGCCAGCGACCACGCCACCTCGGGATGCGTCTCGCCGAGCCGGACGATCACCCCCAGGCGGTGCTCAGCGCTGGCGGTCGTCTGCGGTCTCCACGGGAGGAATATTGCGCGGAGTGACTCTGAGGGGCGATTCGACCAACGTCCTCCGGGGTCTCTGCAGGCAAGCTCAGCTAGGTTTTCCGCGCTCGCGGCGAGGTAGTCGGGGCTCCAGGCGAGAACCTCGAGCGCCCAGAGCAGGCCCGAGTGATCGCACCCTCCGCCGAGAGTGTCAGCCGAGTCGGACAACAGCGGCGCGACCACCTCGGTGCACCTCGCGACGGACTCGACCGACTCGAGGAAGTCGTCCGGCGCAGCCTCCGCCAAAGACCGGAGTAGCTCCCCCAAGGTGGCCCACCGACGCCAATCCCGAGCCCCGTAGAGCAGACTCCGCACGGCTGCTCCGGTCAGGCGCTCCGCACCGACCAGATCACTCGTTCCCAGGAGCGCGAGTCCTTCGGCCACCCCCCGACGCAGTTGCGGAGAGTGGGCGGGCGACTTCCCGTGCAGCGCCGCGGCCCATCGCTCTCTCTCCGGTAGGTCGAACCGAGGGTCAAGTTCACCGAGCACCTCAACCGCGACGGATTGAAAGCCGGTGAGAAGCCGTCTGTCGAGCCGACCAACCAACCACCGCCCAGCCTCGGCCCGCGAGGCCCATGACAGAACCCCGTCAGTGCTCGTGAGAGGAGAGCCGGGGCGATTCGTGAGGGGAGCCAAGGCCGCGACGATCTCTCGGTAGGGCCGCCCCGCCAGCTTCGCGACGATGGCCCGATCTGCTTCTCGGTCGTCTGCCCATGCGCCAACGAGGAAGGCCACAACGAGCTCCGGTGGGATCACCTCGTCGATCCACGACGGCCGGTCCCAGGGGCTCAGCTCTCTCACGAGGACGGAGAGCCTGCGGCGCGACCGCCGAACCAGCCGTGTCGAAGTCTCCTCATCGAGCCCCATGGCCTGCAGACCTGAACGGAGGCTCTCTGGCTTCGGAAGCTCCAGGGCGACGTCAGGTGTCGCCACGCCGTCCTCCAGTCTCGCGCCCGGTTGGATGATCCAGTGCCCATTTCGAGTGGCGGCGGTCAGGCCAGTCGGGTCGAGACCGTCAGGTATCAGGATCAGAGGCTGGGGGGACTGCTCCAGCTGCTGCCATGCGGACTTCTCAGACACCAGCACCGCTCGGGAGAGGATGGCATCGAGCGCTGTCTCCTCTCCCTGCCCTAAGACCGAGGCTGCGACGAAGGCCGTCGCTTCGAGTTCACTCTCCGCCGTCACCCGGATCAGGCCAGGAGCACTTGACAGGCCCGCCAGGAGAGCGGAACGAGCGTCCTCACGCCCCCCAAGAACCAGCTCTGTTGCAACCGGCGGGTTCGTCCGATGGGAGAACCTCTGCCACCAGATCTCGAGATCCTCGGCCCCCTGAGGGACCTTGCCCAAGAGTCGCGAGAACCAGGACCGCACCGCAGGCGCGGAGTCCAGCCACGGCTCAAGGTCGTCGGCGTCGAGCACCCGGACGCCCCTCCAGGGGCCCGACTTCCTTCGCGTCTCGGCCCACGCCTCCTTGTCGGACCAGCGACGGGGCGTGGCGAAGATGAAGTGAGCGTGTTCGGGGATCACCTCGCCCGGGTCGGCGGTCCGCTTGCAGTAGTCAGCAGTCGCCTTCCTGCCTGGATCCTTCCCCGTCCCCAGCTCCCAGGCGGACAGGCCCTCTGGGATGAACGCTGTGGTCTCGGGGCACGTGACCTTTCCATCCCAGCCTGGGAGCCTGACCCCCTCATGCGCCCGAAAGTGATAGCGGGCTTTGGGGCTGCTCGCCGCGATCAGACGCCTGAGGAGCACAGGGAGTATGTCCACCCCCTGCTGCAAAGCCGCCCACCGGTCAAGGTCGGAGCTTGTGACCCAGCGGAGCCAACGTGAGCGGATCGCGACCGGTCTCTCCGCTCCCTCGCCGAGGCTGCTCAAAGGATCCGGGGGCTCGCCCTGCGCGACCATCACTCCTCCTCCGCACACACACCGAGACGGTGACCCGGACGCGTGCCTGTGCCGCCGGGCCACATCGCGAGTGGTCGACCGTATCAGCCTCCTGGCTGCGGTGATCAGCTCCAACAACAAATCTTGCAACGGACAGTGATTACACCTATAAATGTAAAATGAGCGTTTCACTCCAGCATGCCGTCGCCGCCCTCTCGACCTGGTCAGGGTCGGCAGGCGATCTGGTTCGCACCGTCGCTGACCTCGCGCCGTCGCTTCCTGGGGAGTCGGGCGACGAGATCCCGTCTGAGCGTGTGGTCCGCGACTGGCGGGTGAAGGGGGTCTTCACCCACGCGAAGGGCTCGCGATTCGGGCACCGGCAGGTCCTGGAGTGTCTTGCGGCGATCGCGCTCAAGAGCGCTGGCTGGCGCCTCGGACAGGTAGCTGCCTTCACCGCGGACGCCTCGGACGCTGAGATTCTTCGCTTCCTCGATGACGGGAACGCTGGGGGATTGCTGGTCAATTCGCCGGATGAGACCGGTGAACGGGCAGTCGTGGCCGCGACGCTGCTCGCACAGGGCGTGATCGCGGTGTTCGAGCGAGTCCGCGAGGGCGCCGCCGTTCGTCAGGACGACCGACACGTCCCCCCTGAGCTGCACTCGGCCCTCTGCCTCCTGGGACGCTTGTTCATCGAGCACGGGCGACCCGACCACGCGGCGAGCCTCCACGACGTCCTCGATCGCTGTCGGTCGCCGCTGGCCGAGTGGGGTCCTCCGGCGTTTCAGCAGAGTGACTTCCCCTTCGGCGAGGCCGTGCTCATCGACGCGACGCTGCGGGTCCCCACGCTCGACTGCTACGAGCTCGCGGAGTCAGCAGGACGAGGCGAGGCGAACGTTCGCGAGCAGCTGCACCATCAACGGCTCCGGGTCGCGGCGGAGAAGTTCGCCGGACCACGACGGGACTCCGTGTACACGCTGGTCAGGGGGTTCCTGGTGAGGAATCCGCTCGTCCGCCACGACGCCCTGATGGACTACACCTCGCAGCACGATCTTCGCCGAGTCCGAAGGGAGCTGAGGCAGTTCTATGACCCCGTCCCCCGAATGTGGACAGTCAACGGGTTGATCCGCCGATGCGCTCGCTGTGGGTCCATACTTCGCCCCTCTCCACCCTGGATGAAGCGCGATGTCGCGCCCTGCGCCATCCGTCAGTGTCGGGCCAAAGGGGAGGCGGGCGAGCTCCCCCCAACGGCCTACGAGGACGGCGAGTGGCTCCTGGCTCATCCGTCGGTGCTCGCCTATTGGGTGGGGCCGGGACTGGACGAGCTCACCCTGTTCGCCGCTGCGAAGACCGCTGGCCGGACCGCGGAGCTCTACCCCCACAGCGACGCCGCGGACGTCGGAATCGACGGGCTCGACCTCGGCATCGACGCGAAGTCGTACACCTGTCCCCACGCACTCGGGATGAGGCTTCGCAGACATGGAATCGGCCGACTGTCCCTCTTCAAGCGGAGACTCGTCGCCATCGGGGATGAACTCGTCGACGCGAACCCGCGGTATCTGCCGCGTCTGCGAGAGGCGATGGGCTCGAAGGTGTCCGCCACCATCGAGGCGGTGACCGTGAGCGAAGCCGTCCGCATCATCACGGCGGGGAGTTCGCGATGAGGCTCTTCCCTCCCCTGTGGACGGGGCCTGCCAGGTTGAACTGGGTCATGGTCGGCATGGAGCTCCTGGGCCTGGACAACCTCGGGCAAGTACCGAGCTTGCTCTCGGGGTTCAGGGCGATCGAAGGCGTGGCGGCGCTGGAACCGCATCAGCGGGTCCTCCAGAACCTGCGGCATCTGACACTCGACCTCGCCACGCTCGCCGGGTTGCGCAGCGCCGTGGAGCGATACCTGGAGCACCACCAGGAGAACGACGACGCGCTCTTTGAACTCGACCCTGAGACGCTGGCTTTCCATGCGCCCACGTCGCTGTTCGAGCCGCCCCAGTTGGCATCTGCACGTGACGTGCTGCTCTCCAGCGTGCCTCTGAGGCCGAGGACGAGGGTCGTGGCCGATCCGGGACGGGAGATGGGGGTGCGGCTGTCCCCCGACTCGCTCCCACTTGTCGTCTCCCCCCTCGGGTTCGTCCCACCTCCGACGCCGCGCCACGACCTCTCCAGGGCTTCCAAGAACAAGTTGACGATCCCCTGGGTCAGCTTGCTGGACGAAGCGCGAGAGATGGACGAGATGGACGCTCGGAGTCCGGAGCGCCGACCGGGCAACTGGCACGCCATCCTCTCACGCGCGTCACTCTTGAAGGCAGCGGACGACGCCGGCCTCGTCCGGGAGAAGACCCTTCGGCTGGACGGCCTCCACCACCTGATCGGCCTCCCCGGCAGCGGCAAGACCACCTTGCTCATCGTCCTCGCCCGGTGGCTGGCCCGCCGCGGCCACCGGATCGCGCTGTTCTTCCCGTCCATCGAGGTGTGCCGCCAGCGGCTCGTCGTCCTCGAGCAGTACGGGGTCTCGGTCGGTCTTCTGGTCGGGCAGAGCCCTCTCACCAGGCGGCGGCATATGGATCGCCTCGCGGAGGCGATCGGGGCGGGACCCGATCACGGCTTCGGAGTGACATTGCCCGGCGCGGATCGATTCGGAGCCAACTGCGTGCTCGGCGGATACGCCCGGGACGGCGCGGGGCCGTGGCCGTTCGGGGAGGCTCCATGTGAGAGCGTCCTTCAGACCACAAACAAGCAGGCCGGCCGTCACCTGTGTCCACTGTGGTCGCTGTGCGGGCGGAACCTCGCGCCGCGACAGCTGGTCCACGCCCAGGTCTGGCTCGGGCACGTCTTCAGCATGGACACGGAGGTCCCGGCGGCCACGTCGGACCGACGCCTGACGTACTACGAGTTGATCGCCCGTACCTTCGACCTCGTGGTGTTTGATGAGGCGGATGGCGTCCAGAAGGCCCTCGACGGGTACGGCGCCACTGAACTCGATCTGAGCGGAACAGCTTCCTCCATGCACCGGGTCGTGGCAGAGGAGATTCACACCCGGTTCGCGCGTGGCGACAACTCGCGACTCCGAGACTCCGAGGTCAACATCTACGCCCGCGAGCTCGCCGAGTTCGGGAACCAGTCCAACAACCTGATGCACCTGCTGCACAACATCGGCCGAGCCGCGACGCTGCACGAGCGTCGCCTGCTCACTCCTGCGCGGATCTTGGCCGAGCTCATCTGGCGCGGTCACGACGACGCGGACGACCAGACGCGCCGAGACATCGACTCGAAGCTTCGCGAGGTGCTCTCCGACTGGGAGCGGGCCTCAAAGGCAGCAATGGGCACCCGGGACCAGGCCGACGAGCCCGACGAGCCGAACGTGTGGACCCGTCGGCTCGGACGCTTGCTGCGGCAACACCTGGCAGCGATCTACTCCCGCTCGAGGAAGGAGATCGACTCCCAGATCGTGGAGATGCTCGCCGAGCGGGCGCTGGGTCGTCGCCCGACGCGAACGGAAGAAGAGGAGTTCCTGCTGCTGCTGCACGTGACGTTCGTCATCCGGTCGTATCAGCGCGTGGTCCCAGGAACCCGGACCATGGTGGCCGAGGGGCTCCTCCGCGAGACAACCGTCAACAGCAAGGTCTCGGCTGCGCTCAGGCGGTACTGCCCCGAGAGTCTTCTCGGACATCTGTCGGGCGTGCGATATGAGTTTCAGGGCGAGAGCAGGTCGTCCCGGACCGGCGCCAAGAACATCCGGCTCAAGTACGTGAGCTTCGCCGCCAGTCCACGCGTTCTGATGGCGCGCATGCACGACCTCCTCAAGCCAGAGGGAGGCCCAACCGGACCGTCCGTGCTTCTCACGAGCGCCACGTCCTTCCTCGAGGCCAGCCCGGCGCACCACATCCACGACGGGGAGATCACCGTCCTGCGGGCACAGGAGACCGAGCCGGCCGCGGTCGAGAGTCGGTTCGTCTTCAAGCCGATCCCCGACCCGAAGCGTCCGGGCCGGCACCTGCGGTTCAGCGGAGCGGGCAGTGGTCGGGAGGCGAACCTGCTCGCGATGGTGGACCACCTCCTCGGTCGCGGGCGAGACCGGTCGGAGGTCGCGAAAGCCATCCGGCACTTCGATGTCGAGAGCGGGGTCCCTCGCAAGGCCGCGCTCGTCGTGAACTCGTACGCGCAAGCCCAGCGCATCAAGGAGTACGTCGACCGGGTGTACCCCGAGGTCGGGCGCCGGGTGCGGTCCCTCGTACGGGCCGTCCCTGAGAACGGGCGCGATACCGGCTATCTCACGACGTCTCAGGTAGGAGCGCTGGGCGACGACCCCGGGTGGGACGTGCTCGTCTTCCCGCTCGGCGCCCTCGGTCGTGGCACCAACGTGGTGTTCAGCAGCGGTCCGCGGCGCCGCCACGCGACCATCGGCAGCATCTGGTTCCTGACCCGCCCCCACCCACCGGCGGGAGACCTGGGCTTCCTTCATGGGCTGGCGGGCCGCGCATCCCAGGCGTTTGACGCCGCGACCCTCCCCGACGACCTGAGCGTGGACGGCGTCGCCCGAGCCCTCCGAAGCGAACGCCGCCGAATCTACGAGACAGCCCAGCGGCTGCTTCGCGAGCCGCTCATGGCGAGCCGTCTGGGACACCTGTTCCGACCCTTCACCGCGGACTTGATGGTGGACATCCTGCAGACCATCGGCCGGGGCATGCGTGGCTCTCGGCCGGTCCAGGTCTTCTTCACGGACGTCGCCTGGGCGCCGTCGTCAGCGGACGAGAAGCCTGAGGAGCCCGGCTCCTCCATGCTCGCCGAGATGATTTCCATCCTCGCTGACTGCGTTGGGCATGAAGACCCGATTCGGCGAGCGATCTACGGAGAGCTCTACCTGCCTTTCCTCCGCCCGCTCGCGGCGATGGAGGGGCTCCTCCTCCCAGACGAACTCCGCGGCCGACTGGCCGCACTGGAGCTGTGATGTCCGACCCGACCTACACCATCGAGTCCACCGCCGAGCGCCTCGCTCCTCTCGCGCTGTCGGTTGATCCCGCCGCAGCGCGCACCGTGTTGCCGCGCACAGAGGTGCTGTGGTCCGCCCCCGCACGGGATCTGCTCGAGCGGGTACGGAAGCGAACCGGGGAGGCTCGGAAGATCCCGAAGATCTCGCTGCCCTACACCTCGCTAAGACAGTTGCTGGAGCTCCACCTCCCGGGGGCGAGCCGAATCCGAGGAGACCTCGGAATGCGGAGTCTGCACTGGCGCCAACCCCCACCGTTTGCGTACGTAGACTGCTCTGCGACTCCACAGATGGCGGTGCGACGAAGCGTCGAGGAAGCGATTGGGCTCTGGGTCACCGATGCCCTGGCCCCATGGGCTTCCGCCAGCACGACCGAGGTCGCAGCTCTGCGTGGCTTGCTGACGCGCGGCGAGGGGGTCGAACTCAGGACTAGCGACGCACAGGTCGTTCCTTGGGACCTTGGCCGCACCGGTGTGGCCAGCCCGCCGGTCCCGGGCTCCTATCGCGCCCTGACGGACTGGGCGACGTGGCTGCTTGCCGGAAAGGAGCTGTTGCCTGGCACCGGGGCTTGGGGCCGCCTGGTGTCGTCTGCCAACGACGGTGGAGGAGTGCTGCTCAGCCCGCCCCTCGACGCGTGGGAGGGTGGTCCAGCGTTCGCGTTCTCCTTGAAGGTCGAGGTGGCGACCGTTCCCTTTCAGCCGCAGCCCCTCCTGCTCCTCAAGCTCGGGAAGCGCAGGTTCCTGCCCTCGCTGCCCGAGGGGTGGACCCGGCAACGGCGAATCTCCGGCCACATCTGGTCGGCGACGCACGAAGACAGGGTATTCACCTTCGATGTCCGCCGCTCAAAGGGCTCGTGGGAGGTGGACACCATGCTCGAGGCGTACGCCGAAGCCCTGCACTTGAACGCCCACGCCTGGAGCCCCCAGGAGATTGCGAAGGGACGGGCCTCCACGTCGGACGCGCTCGTCTACCTCGTCCACAGCAACGCGCTTCAGGGCGCCCCCGCTCCGGCTGTCCCCAGCGGTGTCCCCGAGCGGGACAAGCTCGACCTCTTGGAGAGGGTGACCGTCCTCCTGGCCCCGCACGGGTGCGCTGCCATGCCCGCCCCGACCGAGGTCGAAGGGGCCAGGGTGGGGTCCAAGCGGCGGGGCTTCAAGCAGCGCGCCGAGACCCTGCTCTGGTCAATCGCGGAGAGCGCACGCTCCTTTCCGACCACCGAAGACATGAGCGCTGCGGAAGTCCGGAGGGTCCTTCGCGACGTCGTACGAGTGGACCTGCGGGAGTTGGAGGGCGTCGACGAGGATCCGACCGGTTGGACGGTGCGGTTACCTGACCTCGAGGCCCTCGCGGCGGAGAACGCCGAAGCTCTGAGACGCCACCGGCCCAACGGGGTGTCCCTAGTCCTCCTCGCGGATCCAGTTGTTCCGAAGCGAGTCCAGAGGCTTGCGAGTGGCTGTCTACAGGCGCTGGTCGGGGACGGCGCGTCGGTCTCGATCGTCCCTCTGCCAGCCGGGGTCAGCGGCCCTCGCAAGTCGCTCGCCGGAGCCGGCGAGAACCCCAAGGCCCGGTTTCAGCATCGTGTGGACGCCTGGCGCGAGACCGCCGAGGGACTCGCCGCGGTAAGCCCCAGAGTGGCTTGCATCGTCCTGTCGCCACAGTGGTTCGACGACCGTCAGCACGACGACAGTGTGAACAAGGCCTCAGGTAAGCACGCCCTCGCCGTTCTCGCCGGTGCGTCGGTCCAGTACCTGCTTCCCCCGAAGCGTGGTCGTGAGGCTGGAACGATCGATCTGAAGGACTTCCTCTTCCGACTCCAGGCGGCGCTCGGCGATGTCGCGTTCGCCCATGCGGGCCGAGTCGACGACCTCAAGCAGCTCGTGAGCGCCGCGTTCCCGGAGCGGCCGCCAAAGACGGTCGTCGGGTTCACAACGGTCCGTCGAAACGCAGGACGGCAGTTCCGTTCGACGAAGGGAGCCAGCTTTGTTGCGGCCATTCGGGTGGACGTGGACTCTGGTCAGACCTCCCTTCAGTTCGGAACGGCCGACGCGAGCGGCGCCCTCAGGTTCTCGGGCTGGAGCGCGTTCTTCGAGGGGATCACCGAGGTCGCCCGGGCTCCTCAGCTGACTCTTGGTCGACGACAGCCGGACCAGAGCCGCAACTATCAAGCATTCATCGAGAGAACAATGGAGGAGATCCTCGAACAGGACAGCAACGCCGTCGTGTTCATCGACTCGAGCAGCTCAGCGGGCCTCTGGCGCTGGCTGTCCGACCAGCAGCTTGACCCGCACAACGTGAAGCTGGGCGCGCGCGAGCACATGCAGGATGAGTGGTCCGGGGTGCGGCTGGTTCGAGTACGCGAGGGCTGGGCGCCGGGGCTCCCGACAGACAAGGTCAAGTCCCTGGCTGGAACGGACGGAGGTGCCAGTGCTGTTCGGGCGCCCACAGCGAAGGGTGGGCTGTATCGGCTCCCTGGTTCGACCGGTGGCGCGCGGGTCTACCTCTCGGCGGCCGGCACTCCAGTGACCTTCAAGGAGAAGAAGGGAGTCAGTTGCTACCGATCTACTCTCCTCCTCGAACCCGTCCTGAACGGCGAGCGCAAGAGGGTGAAGGACGAGAGAGGTCGCTCCCTCCACCGCATCCAGGCGCGCGACCCGGCGAGCAAGAGGCGATGGATGCTCCCTGACCCGCTCGAGTTCACAGCGGTGCTCACCCCTTCCGGGGAAGACCCCGACGCGACGGCCCGATTCGCCCATTCGCTTCGATCAGCGGCCGGGCACTTCAGCGAACAAACGAAGCTCCCTGTACCTCTCTTCTTCGCGCGGGTGCTCCGCGAATACGTCGCAGCGTTCGGCATCGAGGAAGCCGAGGAAGGAGACGAGGCAGAGGAGAGCTGACTCTCGGGGCGAGACTGCGGACCCGGGGGCGTTGGGAGCATCGCAACCGAACCCCTGGCCACGCATGCGTCCGGAATTCCAGGATAAGCCGCAGCCCCCCCTGGTTCGGCTCGCACGACCAGACCAGCCTGGACAGATGCTCTCCTCACCCCTTGCCAACAAGCGTCGATTCCGTCGTCAGACCCGCCTCCGCCATGCCAACGAGCTCACCGAGTCGCAGGTCAAGCTGCGTCGCGAGGTGACGCAGCAGCATCAGCGATGGTGCTCGGCTCCCCGACTCAATCCGGGACAGGTAGCCGCGGTCGATCTCCGCCTGCCAGGCGAGCTGCTCGATCGTCAGCCCCTTCGCCTCGCGGGCCTCACGCAGCTGCGCACCGAGGCACAAGAGGAAGCGCCTGTCGCTGTCGGTGATTGGTCGGGGACGAGACACCTCCCGAACGTGCCGGTGGCCGTGTACGGTGTCCGTGCCTAATAGACATCAAGGTGGTGGAACCCATGAGGACAAGGAACGGGTGGTTGCTAGCGGTGATACTCGTCGCCGGAGGGTGTTCAGGGTCAGGAACCCTCGGTGACGACGACGACATCGCCGCCGCCGACGACGACCTGGTGGGGAACGATGACGACCAGCCTGACGACGACGACGCCACCGCCGATGATGACGACGTCGGTGGCGACGATGACGACTCCGCAGATGACGATGACGACTCCGCAGACGACGATGACGACTCCGCAGATGACGACGACGACTCCGCAGATGACGACGACGACTCCGCAGATGACGACGACGACAGCTTCCCGGATGGAGACGGCGACGGATTCCCCCAAGGGCTCGACTGCGACGACGACGATCCCGACAACTACCCTGGCGGTCCAGATATCTGTGACGGACAGGACAACAACTGCACCGGCTCGCTGGAGCCGACCGAGATCGATAACGACGGGGACGGGCAGAGCGAGTGCGACGGAGACTGCGACGACGGAGACGACCGCGCCTACCCGGGTCAGGTGGCGTTCTTCACCACCTCTGTGGCAGGTGGTGGCTACGACTTCGACTGCGACGGCGTTGAGGCAGCGGAGCACCCAGACAATAGCGGGTACCCCACGCTGGTCACCTGCACGGGCTCAAACGGGGCGGTGGGCGGCTACTCCGTGGGGTGGTACTGCCCGACGCCCGGCTGGTCCGGGAACCCGACGTGCCCGGCGATTCCGGCCTGCGGAGTGTCGGCAGACTGGATGGAAGAACGACCAGACTTCGCGGCGGCGGGCTGCCCGAGCATCGGCAGCCAGGTGGTCCTGAATACCCAGGGATGCCGATAGGCCCGAAACAGCATGTGGAATCAAGGGGTTACTTCGGCCCCAAGCGGGCGTAGGTTCTGGGCATGCCTCCTCAGCGCCACCCCCGTCGCCGAGATCGGTTCGAGGGCGTCTGGGCGCCGACCTCCAACCGCGGTCTCGCCGAACTCCAGCGTCGCTACCCCCGGGACTGGCATCTCCGGGTGTGGCATGCAACGCCAGAACATCGGTTCACGCGGCAGTCGACGATCGACCAGGTACTCGGCAGCCGAAAGCTTGAGCCAGCCATGCCTCGTCACGCTAACGACAGAAAGCGAGTCGAGCGGCCGAGGCGACTCGCGAAGCGGCTGATGCCGCTCGTCACCGGCACCCCCGTCGCTCGCGCCGACGAGGCCTACCTGCTGGCCCTGTTCGACGACCTCGTGGAAGAAGGAATCGCCGCGGAGTCCGCAAGCCGCGCAGTCTCGCTTGTGCGACGACTCGCCATCCATTGGGCAGAGGACCTGGGCATCGAGCCTCTCGTCGATCCCGACATCAGCCGTCGGGGGGCCTCACGCCGACGGAGCGGCGGACGACGACCGCGCCCCACACCGACGCCGACCGCGGTCGCCGAGCTGATCGGGCGCGCCTCCCCACCCCTCGCCTGCTTTGTGGCCCTTATCGCAGGAGGGGCGCTCAGTGAGCAGGAAGCCTTAGCCGTGCGGACGAGCGACCTGGCTCGGCTCCCGGCTCTCCCGATCCGAGAGGTCGATGGAGGACACAAGCGCGACGCTGTCCTCGCGGGCTGGGCGACCGCGATCCTGGAGGCGAATGAGCACCACCTGGGTCGGCGGGGGTCGCCGTTCGCCTTTCCGCACCGCCTGGACTCGACTCGCCCAAGGCTGAGCTTCAACCGGAGCCTGAGGGCAGCCGGAGGACCCACCAGCTCCGGTCTTCGACGCATCGGCCAGCTCGTCCAGCGGTGCGGCGGGTTGCCCCGGGAGGCCGTGCGGGGTAGTTGGCGAGCTGTGGACTATGGAAGAGGCCGTCCCCCCTGGTGGCAGTCCTACACCCGCCTGCAGGGTGCATGGGCCGTCCTCGTACACCCCCCGGTGGCGCTGCCGCAGTCGATGAAGCTGCCCCGCCGGACGGGAGCGAAGAACGCGCTCGAGCCAGACATCGGGGCCGGCCTCCGAGCCGCCACGGTCTCAGTACCTGCGGCGGCAGCAATCGACGCAGCCCCGCCTCGTCCCCGCTTCGACTGCCTGGAGGCGGGCACCCCAGGCGGTGCGTCTCGCGACCGAACCCGCGCCGCGATCGGAGCAACACCCCGGTCCGCTCCAGACCAGCACAGCAGCGGCGCATCCGACCCAGCACGCCGAGCGAACGCGCCTGCAGGGAGATCTGGCGCCGGCCGTCGGGGGGGACAAGCTTTCCTCGACGAGCCGGCCACAAGCGACGGAGACCCGGAGTTGGACTCCCTCCTTGGTCGCCTCGACCATCTGGAGCCGGAGTTGGAGTCCCTCCTTGGTCGCCTCGACCATCTGGAGCGCTCGGATCAACGCCGTGAGCAGGCCGTCGCCAGTCTGAAGCGTGAAGTCCGCCGTCTTCCCTCGCAGCGGACAGTCGCTCGGGGCTCAGACGGAGGGGCGTTCCTCGCAGGCGCCGCGGCGGGGGCCGCTTTGACCCTCCTGCTGAGTCGGCCTGACCTGCTCCAGCACCTGGGCATTGATGAGGAGGACGTGCGACGGCTCCTCTCGACTCAGGAGGAAGCCGAAGAGCCGCTGGTCCTCGAGGCGCCGATGTACTCCTACTTCGCCGGACCGAGCCCCTTCGGGCAGTGAACGAATCACGCGCTGAGCGGCCGAGCCCTCCCGGGGGCAAGCACCACCCAGGTCGGGGGCACTCCCGACACCCGCAGCCCGAGAATCCGGGGCCACGGGATGAGGCGTGAGGGCTGACTTCCGAGTGCTTGGGCCGACTTCCTGGTCTGTCGGAAGTCGTACTCCGGGGTTCGTGGCGCGCTCCAGCGGCCAGGCCTAGCCTCTGTGCGTGACTCCCCCACTCCCCTCGCGGCCCGCGGCCATGCCTGACCCGCCGTGCGTCCGGGACACCAGCTCGGTGGACGGGCTCCGCGCGCTGGTGCGCCGCTACCCGAGCCGATGGCCGGTCCTGCTGAACCACGGTGCAAGGAGAGTCCGGCCGCACAGACGGATGACGGTTCAAGATGCGCTGGGCTCCCGCCTCGATAGGGCTGCCCTCCCGCGCCACAGCATGGACGCGGGGCGGCTCCGTCTCGCGCGCTGGTGCGCGTCAAGACTCGCCCATACATGCCCGGGACGGAGGCTCCTGGAGGTCGACTGGCGTGTCGCGGTCGGCGTCGAGAGACAGCTCATCGGTGAAGGGGTGGCCCCCAAGAGCGCCAGGAAAGTTCGGTCGCACCTCCTTGCGCTCCGCGACGCGGTCGCGTCGCACCTCGGCCTGCCCCCCCTTGCGGAGGTTCCCGCCACGGGGGCGCCTACACCGTGGGTCCCCCGCCTCGATCTCGATGGGTACGCCCAGCTGAGGCAGGCGCTCCCCATCGCTCTTCGCGTCGCGACAGACCTGGCTGTCTCCTGCCGGCTACGACCAGCGACGATCCTCGCACTTCGGGTCGGTGCAGTCGGCCCAGAGGGGGCCTCACTGACCGTGCGGGGAAGACACCGCAAGCACTTCCTCGACGTCCCTGCCTTCCTCCGCCCTGCCCTCCACTCGCTTGCGGCCGAGAGACCACCGGGAGCTCCCTTGTGGCCAGGCCGCTCCGAAGGAGGAACCTACGGAGTCGCGGCGCTTCGGAGACGTCTCCAGCGGGCGGGCCACGAGGTCCTCGGTATGCAACTGGACTTGAGGGACTTGTCCGATCTGGCCGCCACGGTCCTCGGCGCCAGCTCCGGAACACCTCACGGACGGCGCGTCGCTCTCGCCCGCCTCGCTCCTTGGTGGCGACGAGTCGACTCCCCGCCGGTTGCTCCCACGCCGGCGAGTCCCCCTTCCAGGGCGCCGATCGCCTCTGCCATCCGACCAGAGAAGCTAGACGCGACGGTCAAGGCCCTCGACAGGCGACTTGACTTTCTAGAGGGCCAGCATCAGCTGCACGTCGCTTCATGCATGGACTTCGAGGCCGATGTCGGTCGCAAGCTGGAGCACCTTGGGACGGTGCTCAACGAGGAAACGGGGCCTCGCAGAGAGCTGAGGTCACGGCACATGAAGCGGCTGCAGCTGACCGTGAAAGAGCAAGGCTTACGACTGAACATGGACGGCACCGCCCTGGACGAGGCCCGCTCCAGGCTCAGAGAGCTTGCCGAGACGGTCAGCGCAGACCACGTGTCGATCGACAAACTCAGGGCCGCGGTCGTGGGGATGTCCGCTCCTCTGCTCGCTCTGCTCGCCGACCGGATTCGAGAGACCTCGGATCCGGATTGGGCTCCGCAGCTCGCGTCACTCCTGGGTGGGATGACCGCATCAGGCGATCTCCACCCCGGGTTTGATCATCTGCTTGGTGAGTGGGCGGCTCAGGCCGACTACGACCCATGACTCCTGCGCTCCAGTGCGCGCAGGTTCATCAGCCTGTGGACGAGTGAGCTACCGCGGTAGACCACACACTGCGTCGGGGGCCCTGCTCTGGCAGCCCCCCTTTCTGGGCGGAGCCTCAGCCCGTCGAGGAGCCGTGACGGCTGGCTACGTCGAAGTCTCAGCCGTGCGGGCCGAACAGAGGGAAGCATCCAGGCGCTTCAGCGCCTGAGTCACCGCCGCTCGACTCACACCCATCGCCCGAGCAAGCTCCGCCCTGGTTGCGAATGCCCCCTCGGCGAGGAGCCGGTCCCACTCACGAGCTCGTTGCAGAGGTTCTCCGCGACCTCGCCCCCGACTCCGCCCCCCTTCCCTCGCGCGACCGAACCTCACGGAGACGGTCGGGAGCACGCAATCCTGACCGGTTGGCGCACCGGAATGATCGGGGAGCCATTCACGACGGGCCTCGGAGAGTCATCTCCGGGGCCCGTTCTGCTTGGCGGGGTGGGCGCCGCGCGGCGGGCCAGAGGAGCCCTGGGCCTCCACGACGAAGGCCCAAGCACCGGGGTGCCTGGGCCTTCGTCAGTCAGCGACCGTGCGGACGCCGTTAGTTACTCAACGACGCAGTTGAGGATGAGCTGGTTGAACGTGGCCGGGAGCACCGTCAACGTAGTCGGTCCGTTGCACACCATCCCGTCATGCAGGGTCAGCTTGACCGTCGTCTCCCCAGGAGGCACGCCGGTGAAGAGGACCCACGGGAGTGCCGGGCTGGCCCCGATGGTGCTCCCAGGCCCGCCGTTCCCCGCGGAGTCGAAGACGTGGACGCTGTAGAGATCGCCGATGTTGGCTCCCAGTCCCTCCGCGACCTCGATGGTCGGGGTCCTGAAGTCGACGATCAGCACGCCGAGGCCCTCGTCCCAGTCGGCACCACCGAGACCCTCGTACCAGGCCGTGCCCGCCGCAGTCTCCCAGATCCCGACCTCGATCGAACCCTCCATGGTCTCCCACGTCGGTTGGTCGAGGACCGCATTCCAGGCGACATGGTTCGGCGAATTGACTGTAAGCGCCGCCGAAGGGTCCCAGGACCCTGGGGTCACGCTGAACTCTCCGTTCGCCCCCGTGGTTGCGGTGTCGTTGACCGTGACGCCCTCGATCCCGGCTCCGGTCGCACGATCGATGACTCGACCATTGATGTCGACGATCTCCGCAGAGTCGTCGTCGTCGTCCAGGATGTCGGTGGAGTCGTCGTCATCATCGGCGGATGGCGTTCGCTCGCCCGGGGCAAACCCCTGGTTCGGATCGGTCCGACAACCAGCGAGTGCGACGAGTGCGAGCAGAAAGAGGGTGTATCGCATACGGCAAACTAACCCATGCGTGGCGGGGTCAACAAGTTCCGAACTCTGAGGCGACGCGGGCCCACGTCGCCCTGCCCGCGAGGCAGCCGGCGTCGCCTACGGCAGCCTGCCAGGCAGCGCCGGGCGAGTTCGCCCCACGCTGCTAGGCTCCGCAGCCGGTGCCGGACCCACATCCAGCGACGACGCGCGAGGCCCTCGCCGACGGACCACGAGACCGACTCCACCGTGCCCTCGGCATCGCCGCGGTCGGCCTGCCCCTCCTGCTTCTCGTCCTCCCCCTCGCGTTCAACACCGACAACGTCCACCTCGGGCCGGAGTCTGCCGCCTACGATCGGCTCGTCCTGGGCCGGAGGACGTTCGGACCACTCCCCGGGACCAGCATCTGGTCGCCCTCGACCTGGACCTTCGATACGAACTTCCCCCTGGGGACTCCATTCGTCTTCGGGATCGCCCCTGCGCTGAGGCTCGATGACGTCATCGTCGGGCGGCTGCTCGCGTTCCTCGCCGCGCTCGGCGGTCTGACAGCCATCGTCAAGTTCCACTCCCGCCAGGGCGTCCTGGTGGCAGGGAGCGTCGGCGCGGCGTTCTGGCTGGCCCCGTCGGTACTGCGCGGAGCGATGGTGAGCGGCGAGGAGTCGTTCCTCCTCGCCGCGGCCGCCCTGGCGGTCCTGGGCATCGTTCGCCGGGGACGCGGCTGGACCGTGGCCTCGATCCTCGCCGCCAACGCAATGGTGCTCTTCCGTCTCGACGCCATCCTCTTGCTGCCTGCGTACTTCCTCGCAGCGGTTCAGGGACGTGGACTCCGCCAAGGAACCGCGATGGGGCTCGCCTCCGGCGCGTCGACGCTGCTGCACCTGGGGACCAGCTGGTCCATGCACGACGACGCCCTGGCGTTCGCACACCTCGCGCGGAACGTTGCCGCGAGCGCGGGCTCAACGTCCGCGCCCTCAGGCTGGGACTACCCGGCGCTGATCGCCGAACACCTCGGCGGCCCGCTCCTGCTGGTGGTCGCGCTGGCAGGTCTCGTCGTGGCCAGCCTTCGCGGCGGGCGGGAGGGCCGGGTCTGGTCGGTGTTCGTCTTCGGCACGACCGTCGCCTACGGGGTCGCAGAGGGCGCCGGGTTCTTGAACCTCACGTTCGCCCGATACGTGGCGCCGCTGCTCGCCATGCTCGGCGCGAGCGTCCCCCTGGTGGTCCTGGCCGCTCCTGACCGGCGCCGCGTGCCGGCGTCCCTCGCAGGCCTCGCGCTGGTCTCCGCCCTGCTCGTCCGTACGGGGCAGCAGGCGTGGCGGGACGCAGACGAGGCGCGTCTGCCGTTGGTTGTGCGTGACGGCGCCCGCTGGCTCGACGCGTGTGCGCGCGGCTACTCGATCCTCGTGACCTCCCACGCGCCCGAGATCGAGGTCGAGGCAAACTGGCCGCCGGGGTACCTGCACCACGTCGAGCTTCCCTGGAACTGGCACAAGCCCCGACCGGTCGCCCGACAGCTGAGGGACAAGAACATCGGGCTGGTCTTCATCCCGGAGGTCGGCCTGGACGCGGACGCTACCGTGCCGGCGCTCGGCCCCGAGTGGGAGATCGTCTGGCGAGCCGGCGATGCCTTCATCCGTTCGCGTGCTTCAGGCGACGAGCTCGCTCGTCAGCGCGCGTGCCTTCCCCCGTGAGCTGAGGCTGGACCGGCCGGCGACGGGCGCGGCATCAGGTTGTGAGCGCGATTCTCCAGACCTGACGGTCGGCTCAGCTTCCAACCGTCTTGCAGACGTAGCGGACCCTGGTGACGCTGCGCGCGAGGATCTCGGCGCTCGTCGCGCCGGTACATGTCAGTCCCGGGTGAGGGCTCACAGACACGGTCGTCGGCCCCGGAGCGACCCCCGTCCACAGAACCCAGGGCTTCGCGGGAGACTTCGTGAGGGTGTGTCCGGGCTGCGCGCTGCCGCCGGAGTCGATCACCCAGGTTTGGAGGCTGCTGGCGCCGATGCTCGCAGCGACTCCCTCGAGGGCAGCGGGATCCGGGGCATCCAACTCCACGATCACCACCCCGACCCCTTCGGCCCACTCGGACCCGAACGTCTGTGTGTGCCACGCGAGCCCTGCCGGCTCGGTCCAGCGAGACAGTCGCACGGCTCCTGCGCGCCGATACGACTCCTTCGTCAGCACGAGCGCCGAATGCAGCGCGCCCTTCTCCCAGCTGAAGAGCTGCGTCGGCCAGCGCTGGGGGCGGACCAGAAACCCTCCCTCGGCCTGCGTCGCAGCGTTGAGCGGCTCGGAGCCCATCTCCACGATCGTGGCCCCAGCCAGTGCGTCTCCCGTCGAACCATCGACGATGTACCCGATCACACTGCCCTCGGGCCCTTCCCAGCTCGGTGCTCCAACGGCCGCAGGGAGACCGGCGGGGGCCGCGGCTGGCGGCACGACCGGAGCAGGGCTCGGAGTGGGCGGAGGAGGAAGACGGCCGAGCGCTTGGTCTCGCGATGCCGGCTGATCCGAGGCGCCCCCCCCTCCACCGCAACCGAGGAGGAGGAGGAGGGGCGCAGCGAGCAGGAAGGCAGACCAGTTCACGCGGCGAAGAGTAGACCCACGACCGAGTCATGGGAACCCAACCCGCGGGGGGGGGCCGGGGGTCGAGGACCGCGGCAGATGACGCATTCCTTCGGCTATCGTGGACAGGGATGGGAGTGCCGCCGTTGGCGGCTGAACGAGGGAGCATGTGCGGCATCACGGCGATCTTCGCCCGGGGTGAGCGGCTGGACGACGACGACCGTCGCACGCTGACCCGCATGACGGCGGTGCTCAAGCACCGGGGCCCGGACGCGTGGGGAGCTCACGTCGGCGCCGCGTACATGCTCGGGAGCACGCGGCTCCGGGTGAACGACCCCCACTCCCGCGCCGACATGCCCCTGTCGAACGAGGACGGGTCCGTCCGGCTCACCTACAACGGCGAGGTCACGAACTTCCAGGAGCTGTCCCGACGCTTCGGGCTCGGCGCACGGTTCGAGCTGCGGTCCTCCGGAGACACCGAGGTGCTGCTGCGCCTCTACGAGCACCTGGGGATCCGGTTCGTCGAGTACCTCAGCGGCTACTTCGCGTTCTGCCTCGTCGACCGCCGCATCGGCAAGGCCTTCATCGTCCGGGACCAGTTCGGCTCCCGCCCCGTCTTCTATCGGGTCGACGAAGGCCGGGTCCACGTCGCGTCGGAGCTGAAGTCCTTCCTCGAGATCCCCGGCGTCTCCCGCGAGGTCGACGTCGAGGGGATCAACCACTACTTCTCGCTCGCCTACATCCCCGAGGAGCGGACCCCGTACCGGGAGATCCGCGAGCTCGACGGCGGCCACCTGATGGAGATCGACCTCGCATCGGGGGCCTACCAGATCCGGCCCTACTATCGGCTGGAGTACCCCGCCGACTACTCGCGCACCGAGCGGGAGACCATCCAAGCGACGCGCGAAGCGATCATCGACTCGGTCCGCCGCAACTACATCAGCGACAAGCCCATCGGACTCATGCTCTCCGGCGGGGTCGACAGCAGCTCCATCCTCGCCGTGGCGAAGCACCTGGGGCTGTCGTCACGCACCCACACCTTCAGCATCAAGGTGGAGGAGGACAGCTACGACGAGAGTCGCTACCAGCGGGCCATCGCCAACTTCGCCGGCTCGATCCACCACGAGATCCCCCTCGCCGCGGGCGAGGTGATGAGCGGGCTGCAGCGCCACATGGCGTTCCTCGACGAGCCGCTCGGCGACGGCGCGAACCTGCCCTTCTTCGTGCTGGCGCAGGAGGCGGCGAAGCACGTCACGGTGCTCCTCTCGGGCGAGGGCGGCGACGAGATCTTCAACGCCTACGAGACCCACGGCGCGTACAAGGCGCGGCGGGCGTACCGGCGCCTCGTCCCGAGCATGGTCCGTCGCGCGGTCCGTCGTGGCGCGCACCGCCTCCCCACCAACTACGAGAAGCTGAGCTTCGACTTCCTCGCGAAGCGGTTCACCGAGGGGGCCGAGCTCGATGTCCCCCACGCGCACCAGTTCTGGCGCCAGGCGATGACCGTGACCGAGAAGGCGGCCCTGCTCGGCGCTCAGCACGCCTCGGACACCGGCGACCTCTTCGCCCGGGCCTTCGACGAGTGCACCGTCGGCGACGAGCTCGACCGCATCTCACGCATCGACTGGAAGTACTTCTACGTCGGCGACCTCATGGTCAAGGGCGACCGCACGCTGATGGCCCACTCCCTGGAGCCGCGGTTCCCCTTCGCCGACCGGCTCCTCTTCGACTTCGTCCGCACGATCCCCTCGGAGATGCGCATCAAGCGCTTCCGCCGACGTCACGTCGAGCTCGAGGCGATGAAGGACCTGCTCCCGCCCATCATCTACAAGCGGCGCAACATGGGGCTCGAGCTTCCCCACTCCCTCTGGTTCGGCGCGGGGTTGAAGCCGCTGGTGGACGAGTACCTCAGCCCGGCGAGCATCCAGGCGACCGAGCTCCTGAACCCGGCGGCGGTGACGCGAATGCTCGGGGAACACAACGGCGGCGTGAAGGACCACGGCCGCTCCTTGTGGTGCGTCCTCAACTTCGTCGTCTGGCATCGGATGTTCATCCAGTCCAACGACTACCGACAGCATCTCGACTACTGGCGCGGCGAGCCGCCCACGACCCGCGACGCGGCGTGACCGCGCGCCCCCAAGGACGGAACCACACAGCAAAAACAGCGACTTCGGCCACCCCCCTTCTATAGTGAGACCAATGCGACTCCTCTTCGTGAACCCGCCCGAAGATCTCCAGGAAATGCTCGGCGTCGGCGCCAGCTTCATCCAGAAGTACGAGCCCCTCGGTCTCCTCTACATCGCGGCCGTCGCGCGCGAGATGGGCCACGAGGTCGGGGTCGTCGACGCGTACGCGGCCGAGCTGGGCTTCGACCAGGTCCTGGCGCGGATCGAGGCCTTCCGGCCGGACATCGTCGGCTTCTCGGTCCTGACCTGCCACGGGGCCGCCGTGTGGCGGATGGGCCAGCTCCTCAAGAAGCGCTACCCGAAGATGCTCGTGCTGCTCGGGAACGTGCACGCGGCCGAGTTCGCCCCCCAGTACATCGAGAATGGCTGCGCGGACATCGTCGTCCATGGCGAAGGTGAGCCCGCCATCGGGCCGATCATCGAGGCGTTCGAGAGCGGGAGCGGCTACGAGCACATCCCCGCGATCACGTACCTCGGCCCCGACGGCAAGGCGCTGAACAACCCCGGCCGCCACGTGGTCGAGGACCTGAGCGCCCTGCCTCTCCCGGCCCGGGACCTCGTCCGGCAGGAGGACTACCGGCTCAGCAACGTCTCCAACCAGAACTACATGGTGTCGAAGGGCGCGGTGGGGAAGACGATGGTCACCTCCCGCGGCTGTCCCTTCCGCTGCACCTTCTGCGTGGTCCACGGCGGCATGAAGCCCCGCATGAACTCCCCCGAGCGCGTCGTCTACGAGATGGAGGTGATGCAGGAGGAGTACGGGTGCGACTACGTCTACATCCAGGACCCTCTGTTCATGGCGGACCGCCGCCGGGTCGAGGCGATCTGCGAGCTGCACCAGGAGCGCGGGCTGACGCTGAAGTGGGGCGCCGACGCGCACGTGAACTGCATCCGGCCGGAGCTCGTCCAGGCGCTGGAGCGCGGCGGCTGCTTCGAGCTGTCCCTCGGCGTGGAGACGGGCACCCAGCGGCTGCTCAACGACATCAACAAGCGCACGAAGCTCAAGAACATCACGCGCGCCGCCCACATGATCAAGGAGCACTCGAACATCAAGGTGGAGGGACTCTTCATCCTCGGACTCCCCGGTGAGACCGAGGAGGAGACGATGGAGACCATCCGCTACGCATGCACCCTGCCCATCGACATGGCGCAGTTCAGCGTGCTGACGCCGTACCCCGGGTCCCCTCTCTTCGAGGAGCTCCGCGCCAACGGCGAGATCAACACCGGGATCCAGCCCGACGGCAGCGTCGACACCTCGGTATGGAAGCGGTACTCGGCGTACATCTGCTTCAACGACATCGAGCCCATCTGGACCACGCGGACCCAGTCGACCGAGAGCCTCCGTCGACTGCAGAAGCTCGCCCTGCGCCGCTTCTACCTCCGCCCGAAGCAGATCCTGCGGCAGGTCCGCCGGATCCGTAGGAACAACGTGTTGAAGATGGCGGACATCGCCATGAACGGGTTCTTCTAGGAGCGACCCGCCCCGCGCTCCGACCCCGGAGCGCCCCCCGGTATCTTCCCCTCGTGTCCGACGTGTCTGCCCACAAGAGCCGCTGGGGCCTGGCTGCCCTGCTCCTGGGTACGCTGGCGACGCTGCGGATCATCTACTTCGGGTTCGCGGACCGGCGCCCCCACTGGGGAGGAGCTGAGGGCAACGACCTTGGGTGGCTGCTCCGAAACCACCTCCCCTTCCGCGCGCCCGGTGGCCTGGACGTGGACGCGCTGGTCTCCAACATCCTCCAGGAGCACCATCAGCCGCCGCTGTACTACATCGGCATCCCGGCGATGTTCTCGTCCTTCCCGTCCCTCTCCTTCGGGATGCTGCTCCTCACGAACGCCGCCGCCCTGGTCGTCACGCTCTGGGCCGGATGGGCCCTCGCGATGCACCTACGGGACCGCCGCGCGGGGTTCATCGCGGTGGTGTGCATCGCCTGCGCGCCCGGCGTCGCGGGCCGCTTCACGATCGTCGGGGTCGAGCCCTGGCACATGGGTCTGCTCGGTCTCTCGGTTCTCATGCTCTTGCGAGTCCGCGCTCCGGGCGCCACGTGGCGACACGGACTTGGCCTGGGGGGTGCCATCAGCGCCGGGGTGCTGATGAAGCTGCCGTTCGTGGCCGGGCTGTTGGGCCCCTTGGTCCTCGAGTCCTTCGCCGCCCTCTTCGGCGCCGTCCGCGGCCCTGAAGCGCGCCCCTGGTTCTGGCGCATGGTGGGGGCCGGGGCGCTGGTGGTGGGGCTGCTGGCCATCGCTTTCCTGCCCTTCACCGTAGGGGTCGACGAGTTCATGTCCGTGGCCCGGGACGAGCCCACCCACGACACGATCTTCACCGTCAGCGCCATGACCATCCAGCTGTGGTGGATGGAGATGCTTCTCGGACCGGTCGGGATGGCACTCCTCGCGATGGCGGCCCTGGGAGCGTGGCGCGCACGCCTCTGGACCCTCCCGCCTCCTCCCCTCGGCCACCGCCCAGCAACGCTGCTGTTCGCTGGGGTGGTCAGCCTTCTGGTGATCCACTGGCTCATTCCCCACAAAGAGCTGCGCTACGTGCTTCCGGCGCTGATCTGCGTGCAGCTCCTGGTCTCGGTCGGGCTCGACGCGCTGTGGGAACAGGGCGGGCTCCCCACCAGGGTCGCGGTGAGCCTCGGGTTGGCCGCTCTCGCGTTCCAGACCTACGGGGTGGCCATGGACCCCCAGTGGCCGACCACCCCGGACGACGAGAACTGGGAGTACCTGGAGCCTCCGAGGCTCCGGCTCTGGATGGACCCCGACGACTACGGAATCGAGGAGATCGTCCTCCACCCCACGTTCGCCGAAGCAGCCCGCTCCTACGTCCTGCCGCTGCTGGAGGACCCCACGACCAGCATCATGCGCGACATGCTGCACTGGGAGCTCTACGGCCGGAACCACAATCCCGTGGTCGGCCTGCCCATGACTCCCACCCTGATGACGCCGTCGGCGCTCTCCCTGCTGCGGGAGCGGGCGACCCACATGGTGGCCAATCGTCGTTTGACGTCCGCCGAGTCGCTGCGCGCGCAGGCGCTTGGGTACCGGGAGATCGCATCGACAGAGCTTCCACTGCCCGGGTCGGGATTCGGCCCTTGGGTCCTCTACGAGAAGGGGCCCCCACCCCGGCAGCTGGACACGTTCACGGCAGACCTCGGCGAGTGGCGGGCACTCTCGGACCTGGACCCCGGGGTCGACTTCGGCTTCACCCTCGACCGAGCGCCCTACTCCCCCGGAGCCTCCACGACGTCGGCCGCCCGCCTCAGCGGCGGCTGGGCATGGGCCCGGCGCGTCGCGATGGAGCGGGTCCTTCCCCTCACCCACGACCTGGGCATTTCGTTTCGGTGGCGAGCGGTGGCAGAGGGCGGCGGAGCGAACGCCTGGCTGGAGCTCGTCGAGTACCCCTCGGGGGAGCTGCTGCATCGACAGCTCCTGTCGATCGCGGGGGCCCCGGACACGGGGTGGTTGCAGTTCCCCCTCACCGACTTCAGCGACGTAGTCCCCGCTCCACGGAGCAGCATCGCGGTGCGCCTGGTCCTCGAGCCGACCACGCGCACCCCGGCGAGGAGCACCCTCTACCTGGATGACTTCGAGGTCGTGCGCGAAGGGCTGACGGCCCAGGAAGTGCCCAGCCTCACCCTCGGCCCCGACCTGGAGACGTGGGCCCCATGGGTTCTCGGCGCATCGCCCCCACCGCCCGGCTACGCAGCGGACTCCGTCCTGGACGAGGAGCTGGAGCGAGAGGTCCTCCACGTCGTCGGGCGACACGAAGGGACCGCGACCGCCCCTCGGTTCGGCGTAGAGCGGATGGTTCCGGTCACGCTGCCCTTCGTCGTCTCGTTCGGGTGGCGGTCGGCGGCGGTCGGCCCGGGGCCCTCTCCGCCCGTGACCGTCGAGCTCCTCAACCGGGAGGGCACGGTCCGTCTGCACGCATGGGAGATGCCAGCCAGCGAAGCCTGGACCCGGTACGCACCTCTGGACCTGACACCGCTCGTCTTGGACTACTCCGAAGTGCTCGTCCGGATCGGGCTCTCGAACCGAGACCAGGCCAACCGCGGGGGCGCCCTGTGGATCGACGAGTTCTCCTGGACCGCCCCCTGCGAGAGCCCCATCCAAGTCTTCGAGGACCGGGACGGGGACGGACAAGGAGACTCGAAGACGCCGCATCCGATCCGCGGCTTCTGCTGGGCGCCCCAGGGATGGGCGACCAACGCGACAGACTGCAACGACTGGGACGCGGACACCTACCGGGGTGCCCCCGAGGACTGCACCGACGAGGTCGACCAGGACTGCGATGGCGCCGAAGCGTGGGAACGCCGGGACCCGGACTGCGCAGCGTCGGAGGACGAGTGACGGACCGCCGCTGACGGCGCCGCCTCAGCTCCCCTCCCCCTCCAGGTGGTCGCGCAGTCGCTCGAGCAGGCGACGCGCGCCCTTGACCGTGAGCCGGTCGACGATGGCCTGAGGCACCGCCATGGCCGGGATGGTGCGGATGCGGTAGTGCAGGCGGGACCCCGTCTCCAGCGCCTCCACCCGCCAACGCGTCTCGTACTCCTTCATGGCGTCTCCGCCCGTGAGCCACTGACGCACGACCAGCTCCCCCTCGGGGCACGAGCGCGTCGTGTACCGAGCCTTCGCCAGCGGATGGTCGATGAGGATGTCCAGATCCTGGCAGACGCCGTCCGGGGTGGCCGACACCTCGATGGAGCCGTCGATGCGCGCCACGGCGACCGGGTCCACGACGAGCGCGTACGCCGCCTCCGGCGCCACGGCCACGTCCACGTGCCCGGTGATGGTGGAGTCCTTCCCACGCTCCACCACCGGCTCGTCCGCGGCGGCCACCGCCGGGGTGAGGAGAGCGAGCGCGAGGACCAGGGGACGCATGGAGATCCATGATGCCAGCTGGGGTCCTCCGGCGACCCGTTCCCCGAACGACCGTCGTCCTCTACCCTCCGCCCATGGCCAAGCGACGCAAGAAGGCAGACACCACCGCCCCCGCCGAGGAGCCCGGCGGAGGCTTCGGAGGCCTCGCCGCCGCCCTCGCCGCCGGCGGGCTCTCCGCTTCGTCCTCCGCCCCGGAGGCCGCTCCGCCCCCATCTCTCGCCTCGGCCCCCACCCCGTCCTCCCTCCAGGGCAAGGTCGTCGTCCGCAAGGAGCGCAAGGGCCACGGCGGCAAGACCGTGACCGTCCTCTCCGGCGCCGGCCTCACCGGGGCCGATCTGCAGGCGCTCGCGAAGGAACTGCGGAAGCGCCTGGGCGCCGGCGCTCGCGTCGACGGCGCCACCATCGTGGTACAGGGCGATCAGCGCGACGGGGCCGCCCGCTGGCTCGAAGGCCGCGGCGCCACCGTCGTCATCGGCAACTGAGGCCCGCCCCCGGTCAGCGGGTGAAGTTCATCCCGCCGGGGAGCAGGTAGCTCGCGAAGCGGCCGTAGCCGTACGAGGTGATGCCGAAGCCGCTGCCGCCAGTGCTCTCCAGGTGGTGTCCGCCCGGGTCGAGCTCCACCCGAGCCGCCACGAAGCCCGTCGCGCCGATGGCCTGCCACCCGCCGATCGGCGCGCCGTTCAGGGTCACCTCCTCGCCGTCGAGCGCGACCACGTTCAGCCAGTTCTGGGTGAACGTCGCCGGAGCGAGGATGTCGTAGCTCGAGCGCACCTGGCTCCAGGGCACCCCGAGCCCCATCGCCGGGTCGCCCACGTTCGCCCCGATGGCGTCCTGACCCATCAGGGTCTGGGTCACGAACACCGGCCCGGTCGCCGTGAGCACGAAGTCCGCGTCGGACGAGAACCCGCGCGCATCACCCGCGTCGAGCTCCATGGACGGCGTGATGGGCGGGTCGAAGGTCACCGTCGTGCCGTCGCCCAGGGCGAGGACCCGGTACGCCGCCCGAGCGACGGCCCCGGGCACGTTGGGCAGCGCCGGCGCGCTGAGCACCGCCGTCGTCCCCCACGCCGCGGTCGGGATCATCGCCTCCTCGAGGTGGTCGCAGGCCCACTGGTCGTAGGGGACGAACGTGCACAGGTGCCCGGCGGTGACCGAGACCGGCGCCGTGGCGGTGACCGTGGAGCCCGTCAGGTCGGCGGTGGACCCGAAGCAGTAGGTGTAGGTGACCCCGCCGCTCTCCCCCGTCGTCTGCTGCCAGCCCTCGTCCGCGCAGTACGTCGGCGTCGACGGGCTGGGGTCGTAGCGGCTGAAGACCTGGACCACGTCTCCGCGGTCGAGGGAGACGGTCGCGGTCTCCCCCGCCATCGCCGGCGGAGGGGTCCCGGTCGAGGTCCGGCCCGCGTGCCCCAGCGTGACCGTCGTCCCGTCCGCGGTCGCCGCCACCGCGTAGAAGCCCGGCGCGAAGTCGTACCAGGTGAAGGAGCCCAGCGCGTCGGGACCGCCGAGACCGAAGGTAGGCCAGTGGCTCACCATGTAGCTCGTGCCGAGGCTGTGCTCGGGGAGCAGCAGGGAGGCGTCGTTGGACAGGGAGTCGGCGCCGTTCAGCTCGAAGTCCAGCGGATTGAACTGGTAGGCAGCCACCGGGACGGTGCTGTGCACCTCGTAGGCCCCGCCGGGCACGACCGCGCTCTCGATCGCCGCCTTGAGCTCGAGGACCATCGGCAGCGTGATCGCCTCGGTGTCCCCCGGCGCCACCGACGCTTCGGCGACGACGCTGCCGTCGCGGCTCACGCTCACCTGCGCCGGCGCCCCGCTCCCCGCCGGGTTCGCCACCACCACCGCGAAGTTGTCGTGGAAGGTCGTGCTCACCACGTTCGCCGTGGAGACCGCGAGGAAGTCGCAGCCGAAGTAGCTCAGCTGGGCCGTCGCTTCGGCGCACAGATCCGTGCAGGCCCCGGCGACGCAGGGCAGGTCGGCGGGACAGGACTCCACTAGGGTGGTGCCCAGGCCGTCGTCGTCGCAGGACACGACGTCATTGCCATCGCAGAGGAGGGCGTCGGCCTCGCACGCCAGGCAGCCCCGGTCGGGCTCGCACAGGGGCGTCGGTTCCACGCAGGTGTCCGTGGTCTGCCAGGCCCCGCCGATGCAGGTGCGGAACTGGACGCCCGCACACAGGGTGGCTCCCTCGGGGCTGCACTCGGGGTCCACCGCGTCGTCGTCGTCCACGGTGGCGTCGTCGTCGTCCACGGTGACGTCGTCGTCGTTCGAGGCGACGGGAGCCTCGGAGACGCAGCCGGACAGGACCAGGAGGGACAGGACGAGGCAACGGAGCGCGATGCAGCGAAGGTAGCCCGCCGACGGCCCCCCGGCCCGGGCAACCCGTCCGTGGCGGTCCCGTACCTCCTCGGCGTCAGTTGTGGACGGAGGTCGACTTTTGGCAGGTGGATGCCGGACAATCGGCTCCCGCCCCGGCGGGGACACCTCGAGGAGACCCCATGAGCGACTTCACCGTCAGCATCGACGCCTGGACCGACGGCGCCGCCATCCCGGACCGCTTCGCCTTCGGCACCCTGGACGCGAACAACCAGTTCGCCATGAGCAGCAACGTGAGCCCGGCGGTCTCCTGGTCGGGCGCGCCGGAGGGCACGAAGTCCTTCGCGCTGCTGTGCAGCGACCCGGACGTCCCGTCCTCCGCCGAGGACGTGAACCAGGAGGGCAAGGTCGTCCCGGCGGATCTCCCGCGGATCACCTTCTTCCACTGGGTCGCGGCGAACATCTCCGCAGACCGGAGCCGCCTCGCCGAGGGCGAAGGCTCCGACGGCGTCACCCCGAAGGGCAAGGCCACCGGCGATGTGGGCTACGGGACCACGGGCTCGAACAACTACACCCAGTGGTTCGACGGCGACGCGGACATGGGCGGCACCTACGGCGGCTACGACGGCCCCTGCCCCCCGTGGAACGACAGCATCATCCACCACTACCACTTCACGGTGTACGCCCTGTCGGTGGAGCGCCTCGACCTGCCGGCCGACTTCGACGGCCCGGCACTGCTCGCCGCGATCGAGGGCCACGTCCTCGCGTCGGCGAGCCACATGGGCACCTACACGCTCAACCACACCCTGCGGTAGCGGCCGAGGGCGCGCCGCGCCGGCCCGCGCAGGTGGAGGCAGCGCTCCCGCTCAGGCCAGCTGGAGCCCGCAGTCGGAGCACGCTCCGGCGACCAGCGGCGCCGCCGTCCCACAACAGGGACAGGGCGGCTCCTCCCCCTCGGGCGCCTCTTCGGTGACGAAGCGGCCCATGAGGCTCATGACCCGCGGAATGTCCTGCTCCTGCACCAGGAGCTCCATCTTCGTCCCTCACCCGCCGCCGGGCTCGCACGGCCTCCGCATCGCCGCGGGGATGTCGTGCCGCAGACAACTCTCGTGGAGCTCCTTGACGGAGCGGATGGAGGCGCGGGTCACCGGGACGACCGGGCGACCGCGCAGCGCGGAGATGGCCTGTTGTGGGGTCATGCGCGCAAGGTAGCGCGTAGGACCGCCGAAGCGCCCACTCCCTGGCGACGCCGGGCGCGGCCTCTCACCCTGAGGCATGACCGGCTCCTCGCTGCTGCTGCTCAACGCGGCCCTCTCGTTCGTCCTGCTCGGGCTCATCCTCACCATCCAGCTGGTGCACTACCCCGCGTTCGGCGACGTGGGGGCGCCCGAGTTCGCGGAGTTCCACCGACTCCACGAGCTGCGGATCACGCCCCTGGTCGGCCCGCTCATGGTGGCTGAGGCCTGCGCCGCGGCGGCCCTGCTCGTGCTCCGCCCGACGGGCGTCTCCCCCGGCCTCGCCTGGGGCGCGGCCATCCTCGTGGCGGTGGTCTGGCTGGCGACCTTCTTCGTGTCCGTGCCCCTGCACGGACAGCTGCACGGTGGCTACGACGCCGACCGAGTGGCCGCGCTGGTCCGCACGAACTGGATCCGCACCCTCGCATGGACCGTCCGGAGCGGCCTCCTGGGCGTCGCTGTCACGCGGCTGATCGGCGCCGGGCCCTGACTGGAGCGCCCGCGGTCAGTCGCTCCCCCCGGCGAGCCCGGCGAGGAGCGCCTTGAGCTCGCTGCGTCGGAACGGCTTCGCCAGGATGAGGTCCTCGTGCTTCTTCGCGAAGGCGACGAGCTCGGAGAGGAACACCCCGCCCGTCATGAACCGGAAGGCCGAGGCGGTCTCCGGCCACCGGCCCACGGCCCACCCGTAGAGCTCGGAGCCGAGGCCGTCTGGCATCATCAGGTCGCACAGGATGAGGTCGAACGCCCGATCCTCCTCGAGGATCCCGAACGCCTCGCTGATCGAGGCCGCAGGGACGACCTCGTGCCCTCGGAGCATGCGGCCCAGCGCACGCCGCAGGAGGGCGTCGTCGTCCACCACGAGCACCCTGCGCCCCCCAGACGGGGGCGTGCGGGAGGAGGGACCCGAGCCGTGGTCGTCCCCGACCATCAGATCAGGATGTCCGTCCCCTCGACCGGTCCAATCGCCGGCGGCAGGTCCGTCTCGTCGAGCATCTGGCGGATGTCGCGCTCGATGCCCCGGGCCATGTTGCGGATGGGCACGTCGTTCGCGAGGCCCTCGAAGGGGTTTTCGCTGTACTCGCCGACCCGGTCCATGAGCCAGAAGATCCAGAAGCAGACGGCGGTCGCAGGCACGGCGAAGAACACCAGCGGCGTGTGCTCGCCGCGGGAGAAGACGTCGATCATCCCGAACGGGAGCAGCATCAGGAAGATGCCGATGCAGTAGGCGTTGGCGCTGACCCACTGGCGGGGCAGCGGGAACTTCTTGATGCGCTCCGCCTTGCCCTGCAGCGTGTAGAACTCGGTGATCAGGTCCTGCATCGCCAGGTGCCGGAAGTGCTCGAGGGTGCCCTCCTGGCGCAGCTCCATCAGCCGCCGCGACTGCGCGCTGAGCAGGTGCGACGACCGGTTGCCCTTGCTCAGGACGTACCCCGACTCCTCGTCGCTGACGTACAGGTCGAGGATCGCCTTGGCGTCTCCCTCCTTGACCGTGGTCCCGAAGAACTCGCGGTTCGTCGTGGACTGCTTGCCCTGGTGCTCCCAGGGGGTGACCTTGCGGAGCTCCAGCGCGAGCATGTGGAGCCAGGCGACGTGCCGGTGCACGACCTCCTTGGAGACCGCGCCGTCCTCGTCCTCGACGAAGTCGCGCGCCATGACGGCGAAGGAGCGGGACGCGTTCACGATGCCGCCCCAGATCTTGCGCGCTTCCCACAGGCGGTCGTACGCGGAGTTGTTCTTGAAGCCCAGGTAGAAGGCCAGGGCGACACCGATGAGACCCACCGGCTGCCACGGCAGCGACATCCACGACAGATCGAGGAAGTAGAAGACCGAGGTGACGACGAGCGCGTAGACGAGCGTGAACGCGTTGCTGTGGCGGGTCCACCAGACGCTGCGCCAGAACGAGAAACGATGACCCTGATACACGGATTCCTCCCGGTTGGGGCAGGGTACGACAGGTCCGTTCCTGCCCGCACACCCCGGCCCCGTGGACCACCCGAACGGTCAGGGTCCGCCGCGCTCGTCGGCGATGACCCGCGCCAGCGCCTCGCCCCAGGCGGCGTAGCCCACGGGTCCCGGGTGGAAGCCGTCTGTGGCGAGGTTCTCGGGGCTGCGGTCCACGTCGAGGTGCAGGTAGACCACGTCCGGCTCGGCGGCGACGCTCGCCTCGAGGGCGCGGGAGAACTCCACCGCCCGCCGTCCCAGGTACCACCGCAGGGGCTGGGGAAGGGCGAAGAAGCCCGCCACGGGGGGCAACCCGCAGGCGATGAACCGGGTGACGCCGAAGCGCTCCCGGGCGACCTGGCGGAGCGCCCGCTGCTGCTGCACCCACGTCCGCAGCCCCACCGACCGCGTCAGGTCGTTCACCCCGAGCGACGTGGCGACCACGTCGAAGGACCCGTCGGGGCGGGCGGACAGACGAGCGAGCGTGTCGGCGGTCGTCGCGCCGGTCACGGCATCGAGGGCGTAGTGGACGCGCCGGTGCCGGGCGAGGTGGGCGAGGACCTGCCCGAGGAGCGCCTCGTCCTGGTGGCTGGCGCCGACCCCCGCCGCCGCCGAGTCCCCGAGGAGGAGGAGGCGCAGGACCGGCCCCTCCCCGCGCTGCCCGTGGCGGGGTCCGGGTGGCTCCGGCAGGACCGGGGTCGTCCAGCGTGTCCACTTCCCTTGGAGCAGGAGGAGCGGACCGAGCAACAGGGTGAGCAGCAGGTGGATCACGCCCGCACGCTAGCGAGCGCCAGGCCCCGCTGGCTCGGCGAGCTCCTACTCGCTCTGGACGGTCTCCACCAGCGCGGCGACGCTCTCGATGGGGGTCGTGGGCATGAGCCCCTGGCCGAGGTTCACGACGTGCCCTTGGGCGGGGACGCTGGCCATGAGCCGCTTCGCCGCCGCCGCCGTGGCCTCGGGACCGGCCAGCAGCACGGCGGGATCGATGTTCCCCTGGAGCGCCGCCGTCACGCCGTCCGCGCGCAGCGCGCCGAGGTCGACCCGCCAGTCGAGCCCGAAGGCCTCGATGGGCAGCTCGAGGATCCCCCCCAGCAGGTGGCTGCTCCCCTGGAAGTAGCCGATGCGGGGCACGCCGAGGTGTGCGGTCGCCTCGTAGAGCGCGACGAGGTGCGGCCTCACCCAGGCGTCCCACTCGGGCCTGGCGAACAGGCCGCCCCAGCTGTCGAAGATCTGGAGCGCGTCGGCCCCCGCCTCCACCTGGGCCTCCATGTAGACCGCGCACGTCTCCACCAGGCGCTCCATCAGGGCGCCGAACGCCGCGTTGTCCGAGTACGCCAGGGCGCGCAGCGCCGGGAAGCTCTTCTTGCCCTGCCCCTGGACAAGGTAGGCGGCGATGGACAGGGGCGCGCCGGCGAAGCCGATGAGGGCGCAGCCCTCGGGCAGCTCGGGCTTCACCAGCCGGAGCGCCTGAGCCACCTCCGGCGCCACCTCCTCCTTCGCCGGGCGGCGGAGCGCGTCGATGTCCGCCCGCGAGCTCAGGGGCGCGTCCACGACGGGGCCCGGCGCGAACCGCACGTCCACCCCCATCGCGCCGACCGGGCTCATCAGGTCCGCAAAGATGATGGCCGCGTCCAAGGGGAAGCGGCGTAGGGGCTGGAGCGTGACCTCTGCGGACAGCTCGGCCGAGCCGGACAGCTCCTCGAAGCTGTGCTCGACCCGCAGGGCCCGGTACTCCGGGAGGTAGCGACCGGCCTGGCGCATCACCCACACGGGGCGACGAGGCGTGGGGCGGCCGAAGAGGGACTCGGTGAGCAACAAGGTCATGGCGCGGTCTCCGGGGCGCCGGCTTCGAAGCGGTAGCCGACGCCGCGCACGGTGTGGAAGTGGCGCGGCGACTCGGGCGTGGGCTCGAAGCGCTTGCGCAGGCGGACGATGAAGTTGTCGACGGTGCGGCTGGACGGGAAGACCTCGTAGCCCCAGACCGTGTCGAGGATGTCCTCGCGGGAGACCACCTCCCCCTCCCGGTCGGCCAGTGTCTGGAGGATCATCGCCTCCTTGAGGGTCAGCTCGTGGCGCCGCCCGTCCCAGGACGTGGCCGTCATCCCCCGCACGTCGAAGGCGTTGCCCCCGAAGCGGATGGTGCGGCCCTTCTCCTTCTCGGCCTCCACCCACAGGCGCCGGCGCAGGATCGCCGCCACCCGCAGGAGCAGCTCGTCGAGGTGGAAGGGCTTCGGCAGGTAGTCGTCGGCCCCGGCCTGGAGCCCCTCGATCCGGTCGGCCGCGCCGCCCTTCGCGGTCAGGAACAGGACGGGCGTGTCCACCCCCTGGGCCCTGGCCTCCCGGCACACCGAGAACCCGTCCATGAACGGCAACATCACGTCGAGGAGGACGAGGTCGTGCTCCCGAGCCGCCATCCGCGTCAGCCCTTCGCGCCCGTCGGGGACGTGCTCGACGGCGTAGCCCTCCAGCTCGAGGTTCTCGGCGATGCCGTCGGCGAGGATCAGCTCGTCTTCGACGAGGAGGATCCGGGCGGGGTCGGTCATGACGTCTCCGTGGCCGCGGGCCAGGTGATGGTGAAGGTGGCGCCGGCGCCGGGACCGCCGCTGAATGCCTCGATGCGCCCGCCGTCCTGGGCGACGTACTGCCGGCAGATGGCGAGGCCGAGGCCGCTGCCCGGGGTCCGGCGCTTCATCTCGTTGCCGACGCGGTAGAACCGCTGAAACAGGCGCGGGGCCTCCTCGGACGGGAAGCCGATTCCGTCGTCCACCACCCGCAGGATGACCTCGCCTCCGTCGCGGACCGCGAACACCCGGACCGCCGAGCCCTCGGCGGCGCATGCGTGCAGCGCGTTCGTGAGGACGTTGCGCAGGACGGTCTCCACCGCGGACGGATCAGCCATGACGACCGCGGACGCGGGCACATCCCGGTGGAAGGTGACGTCGGACTCCGCGGCACGCTGGGCGAGCTCTCCGACAAGCCGCTCCACCACGGACCCCACCGAGACCGGCTCAGGCCGCAGCTCGATGGCGCCCTGCTCGAGGCGGGTGATGGCCAGGATGTTGCCGATCATGCCCCCGAGGCGGGCGATGTCCGCCGTCATGCGCCCGAGCCAGCGCGCGCGGCCCTCCTCGTCCAGCCGCCGCCGCGCCATCGTCTCCGCCGCGAGCTGCAAGCTGGCCAGGGGGCTCTTGAGTTCGTGCGTGACGGCGGCGACGAAGTCCGCCTGGCGCTGGCGTAGGGTCGCCTCGGCCTCGATGGTCCGGCGCAGGACCCACATCCCGCCGAGCAGCACGAGCAGGAAGAACCCGCCCTCCCACCGGTACTGGTTGATCCGTCGGCGGTGCTTGTCCTGCAGGGTCCCCACCGCGACGGGGTCCACGACGATGCGCTCCTCGCGCAGGGCGAGGTGGGGGAACGTCGTGAAGATGAAGTCGCGGGAGATCCCCCGGTCCTCCATCTCCGTGGCCGCCTGGGCGTCCGCGGTGTAGAGCGCGAGCGTCCGAGCGGTCGCCTCCTCGGACGCGCGGCCCTGGTCGTAGAGCCACCAGAAGACCTGGCCGGACGCGAGCACGAGCAGCGCGAGGAACCACACCCGCATGCGCTGGGTGATCTCGATGCGCTGCACGGCTCCCTCAGCCCCGCAGGGTCTCGGCGACGGCCGCGGCGAGGCGGTCGACGTCGTCGTTCATGTGGGCGAGCGACAGGAACCCCACCTCGTAGGCGGACGGCGCGACGGCGATGCCCTGCGCGCGCAGCCCGTGGAAGAGGCGGGTGTAGACCTCCGCCGCCGCGGGCGCGATGCACTCGGACGCTCGGGGGGGCTCGCCCGGCTGCAGGTTCATCCAGAACACCGAGCCTTCGCGGACCAGCGTGAAGCCGTGCTCGGCGAGGGCCGTCCCCAGCGTGGCGTCGAGGCGCTGGCCGAGCTGCTCGAGGCGGGCCCAGCCGTCCTGGCGGTCGAGCTCGCGGAGCGTCGCCAGCCCCGAGGCCATGGCCAGAGGGTTCCCCGACAGGGTGCCCGCCTGGTAGACGGGCCCGAGCGGAGCGAGGTGCCCCATGATCTCGGCCCGCGCTCCGAAGGCGCCCACGGGCAAGCCGCCCCCGATGACCTTGCCGAAGGTGGCGATGTCCGGGGTGATCCCGTAGCGCTCCGCCGCGCCGCCCCGCCCGATGCGGAAGCCGGAGATGACCTCGTCGAAGATGAGGAGCGCGCCGCTGTCCGCCGTGAGGCGCCGCAGCTCGGCGAGGAAGGTGGGGTCCTGGAGGAGGAGCCCGTTGTTCGCCGGCATGGGCTCGACGATGACGGCGGCGATGACGTCCCCCTCGGCGGCGAAGAGGGCGCGCAGGGCGTCCATGTCCGCCAGGGGCAGGACCCGGGTGGTGGCGGTGGCGCCCTCGGGGATGCCGGCCGAGCTCGGGACCCCGAAGGTCGCGAGGCCCGAGCCCGCCGCCACGAGCAGCGCGTCCACGTGGCCGTGGTAGCAACCCGAGAACTTGAGGATGACGTCACGGCCGGTGGCGCCGCGGGCGAGGCGGACGGCACTCATCACCGCCTCCGTCCCCGAGCTCACGCAGCGGATCTGGTCGATGCCGGGGTAGGCGCCGACGACGTGCTCGGCGAGGTGCACCTCGTCTGCACAGGGCGCGCCGTACGTCGTGCCCCGCTGGGCCGCTGCGACCACCGCCTCGACGACCGCCGGGTGGGAGTGGCCGAGGATCAGCGGCCCCCAGGAGCACACGAAGTCGACGTACTCGTTCCCCTCGATGTCCCAGACCCGCGAGCCGGCCGCCCGCGCCAGGACGAGCGGGGTGCCGCCGACGGACTTGTGGGCCCGGACCGGCGAGTTCACCCCGCCCGGCAGCACGCGCTGGGCGCGGTCGAAGACGGCTTCGTTGGTGGTTCCCAGGTCGCTCACAGCCAGCCTCCAGCCAGGGCCTCGCGGGCGTGGTAGGTGATGAGGATGTCCGCGCCGGCCCGGCGCATGGAGAGCAGGTTCTCCATGGCCACCGCCCGCAGGTCCACCCAGCCGAGCCTCGCCGCGGCGTGCACCTGGGAGAACTCGCCGGACACGTTGTAGGCAGCGAGGGGCAGGTCCGTGTCCTCCTTCACCCGGTGGATGACGTCGAGGTAGGCCAGCGCCGGCTTGACCATGAGGATGTCCGCGCCTTCGTCGGCGTCCAGAGCCGCTTCGCGCAGGGCCTCGCGCACGTTGCGGGGGTCCATCTGGTAGCCGCGCCGGTCGCCCTTGCCCGGCGCCGAGTCGGCGGCGTCTCGGAAGGGCCCGTAGTAGGCGGAGGCGTACTTGACCGCGTAGCTCATGATCCCCGTGGTGGCGAAGCCGTCGTCGTCCAGGGCGTCCCGGATCGCTCCGACGCGCCCGTCCATCATGTCCGAGGGTGCCACCACGTCGGCGCCGGCGCGGGCGTGGGCCAGCGCCATGTTCACGAGCGACGGCAGCGAGGCGTCGTTGGCGACGCCGTGGTCGTGGAGCAGTCCGCAGTGGCCGTGGTCGGTGTAGGCGCAGAGGCAGACGTCCGTCATCACGACGAGGTCGTCGCCGAAGGCCTCCTTCGCGGCGCGCACCGCACGGGGGACGGCGCTGTCGTCGTCGGCGGCGCCGGAGCCCGATGGATCGCGGGAGCCGTCAGCGGCGATGCCGAAGAGCAGGGCGGTGCGGATGCCCAGCTCCAGGTCCGACTCCAGCTGGCGGAGCAGCTCGGTGAGCCCCTGGCGGGAGACGCCGGGCATGGACGCGACCTCCTGCGAGCCCGACTCGTGGGGGAGCACGAAGTGGGGCATCACGAGGTGCTCGGGGCCCAGCGTGGTCTCGGCGACGAGGTCGCGGAGCGCAGGGGTGCGGCGGTTCCGGCGGGGGCGGATCCGGTCGGGGAGGCTGACGGTCATCGGGGCTCCGGGGAGGTGGGCGCCGGGGTGGCGGCGAGCAGATCGGTGATGCTGGGGGTGGCTGCCTCGGCGGCGACGGACCAGCCGGCGCGGCGCACCGCGGCGCTGGTGGTGGGGCCGATGGAGACGAGGGGCAGGTCCCGGGGGACGACCGCCCGGTTCGCGAGGCCCTCGACGGCGGACGGGCTGGCGAGGAGGGCCGCGCTCAGCTGGAGGTCCGCGAGATCCACCGGCGTGGACGGCGCAGCGGGGACCGTGCGGTACACGTCGACCCGGCGGGCGCGCTCCCCGAGGGCCCGCTCCAGAGCGTCCCCGGCCCGGTCTGCGAGGGCGAGGACGGCGCGGTCGGTGGGGGCGAGGCGGGCGGCCAGCGCGTCCGCGAGGGACGCGGCGGTGCCGTCGGGGGCGACCAGGGCGACGGTCCAGCCCTGGGAGCGGGCCGCGGCGGCCGTCGCGTCTCCGACCGCGGCGACGGGGATCTGGACCTGTGCCCCCTCGAGGAGCCAGGCGACAGCGTCCACTCCGCGGGCCGACGTCACCACGAGCCAGGTGGCGCCGTGCAGCGCGGCGCTCAGTTCGGCGGCAGAGGGCAGCGGCTCGGTGCGGATGCAGGCCAGCTCCACCGGGGTCGCCCCCGCAGCGCGCACGTGGGGGGCCCAGGCGGCGTTTCCCTCGGCCGAGCGCGTCAGGAGCAGGCGCGTCACCGCAGCGCCTCGACCACGGACGCCACCAGGGAGGCGAGGTCGTCGCCTTCGGCCCGGGCCCGCCGGACGCCGTCGTCGGTCCCGAAGGCCGCGATGAGGGCGAACCCTTCGTCGGTCGCGTGGCACCAGGCCCCGATGGCGGCGTCGCAGCCGCCTTCGAGGGCCGCGAGGACGGCGCGCTCGGCCGCGACCGCGACCCGCACCGCCGGATCGTCCAGCTCTGCCACGGCCTCGCCGGCCGGGGTCCCTGCCTTCACCTGCAGGGCCAGGGCCCCTTGGGAGGGGGCGGGCACGAAGGTGTCCGGGGGCAGCCGCACGAGCTGCTGCCCCTCGATCATCTCGAGTCCATCAGCCCGGAGCCGGTCGACCCCCGCGGCCGCGAGGACGATGGCGTCGTAGGGCTCTTCGCGACACTTGCGGAGACGCGTCGGCACGTTGCCCCGCAGCCCTTCCGTGCGCAGGTCGGGGCGGGCGTCCCTCACGAGCGCGGCGCGACGGCTCGAGGACGTCCCCACCACGGCGCCCGCCGGCAGCCCGTCGAGACCGTCGCCGCCCGCGTCGAGCACGAGGACATCCGCAGGATCCACCCGCTCGGGGACGGCGGCCACCACGAGGCCGTCGGGGGACGCCGTGGGCAGGTCCTTGTAGGAGTGCACGGCCACCTCGATGCGCTCTTCGAGGAGCGCCGTCTCGATCTCCCGGACGAACACGCCCGGCGGCCCGATGGCGGAGAACGGCCGGTCCGTCACCCGGTCGCCCTTCGTGGAGATGATGACCAGCTCCGTCTCGTGCCCTCGCGCCTCCAGCGACGCCGCCACGTGGCGGGCCTGGACGAGGGCGAGGCGGGAGCCCCGGGTTCCGATGCGCAGCTTCATGGGGACTCCTGGTCGGGGCGGTCGGCGGCGGCGCGCAGGCGCGCGGCGAGGGGGTCGCGGAAGCCGAGGAAGGCGCGGACCGGCTCCATCCCGCCCTCCGCGGCGAGGGTGCGCAGGCCCGAGGCCGGCAGGTTCGCGAACCGCTTGCCCAGCTCGCTCGCCAGGCGGCGCACCGCCTGCTGGTCCGCCTCCGCCAGATCCGACAGCGGGCCAGCGAGGGCGCGGTCGACGGCCCCGTCCGCGACCTCGGAGAAGGCCGCGAACAGCTCAGACAGCACCGGCGACAGGCTCCGGGCCGCGGCCCGACTCATGGCGGACTCCAGCGCGTCGTCCACCATCTGGCGCGCGTCGGCGCCCTCCTCGATGCGACGGGCCGAGGCGGCGGCGGCGCGCGCCGTGACTCCGTCCATGTCCAGGCGGGGGATGCCCAGCTCCCGGCACGCCTCAGGGTCGACGTCGGCCGGGACTGCCAGATCCACGACCCGCAGCGGCCCTCGGGCGGCGAGGCGTCGCAGGGCGTCCCGATCGAGCACGAAGCCCGGGGCACCCGTGGCCGTCACGATCGCCTTGACCCGGGGCGGCGCGGCGACGAAGGCATCCAGCCCCATCGCCGTCCCCCCGCAGCGCGTCGCCAGCTCCTCGGCTCGGGCCAGCGTGCGGTTCACCACGATGGCGCCGGGGAGGCTCTCCGTGCAGCGCTCGGTCATGGGTGACACCCCGAGGAGCACCACGGCTCCGTCGCCCGAGGCGCTCCGGGCCTCCTCGAGGGCAATCTCGGCCAGGGAGACCTTGCCCCGGCGGAGTCCGCGGCCCGTCTGGATCTGCTTCGAGACCCGCAGCGCCTGCTCGAACGCGAAGTGGAGGCGCGGACCCAGGGTCCCCGCCGCGCGGGCCCGGTGCATCGCGCGGCGGACCTGCCCGCTGATCTCTGCCTCCCCGAGCTGCGCGGAGTCGAGGCCCGCCGTCACCAGCATGAGGTGCTCCAGCGCACCTTCGCCGCCCCACGCACGGAGCTGACGCCGGCGCTCGGGGGCGTCGTCGCCGACGAGCGCCGACGCGAGGCGGCCCCGGAGCGCGTCCACGTCCGCGGGCTCGTCCAGGGCGAGCATGATCTCCACCCGGTTGCAGGTGGCGAGGTAGGCGACCTCCGCCACGCCGAGGGCGTCCTGGAGCGCCGGCAGCCGCTCGAGCTGCGTCTCCAGGGGCACCGTCCAGTCCGCGAGGCGCGCCGCATCGGCGTTCCTCCAGGTGACGGCGAAGGTGATCAGGTCGTCCACGGAGCATGTCTACGACTGCCCCGGTGGCGAAGTGTCACGGCAGTGTCAGCGGCCTCAGAATTGTGGCGATCGCGTCCGCGTGGTCGTCCCGGTCGTTGAGGCAGGGGATCACCCGGAGCTCCCCTCCCCCGGCCGCGTTGAACGTCTCGTTCCCCTCCATGGCGATCTCCTCGAGCGTCTCGAGGCAGTCCGTGGCGAACCCGGGGCACAGCACGTCGACGGAGCCCCCGCGCGCCCCCAACCTGCGCAGCTCGTCTTCGGTGGACGGCCCGAGCCACTGTTGAGGACCGAAGCGCGACTGGTAGGCGAGGAGGCAGCGCTCGGCGGGCAGATCGAGGGCCTCACGGAGCGCGGCGGCGGTGGCCTCGCACTCCTCGGGGTAGCGGTCCCCCTTGTCCACGTAGCTGACGGGGATGCCATGGAAGGAGAGCAGCAGCGTGTCCGCCTCGCGGTCGCTCCACGCCTCGCGCACCGACGCGGCGAGGGCTGCGATGTAGCCGGGGTCCGTGGCGTAGGTGGGCACGGTCCGCACGGAGAGGGAGCGGCCCCGCGTCGCCCGCGCCACCGCGTCCTCGCTCGCCCCCGTCGTCGTCCCCGAGTTCTGGGGATAGAGAGGCAGCACGACGACCTCGTCCACATCCCCGAGCGCATCGAGGGCCTGCCCCACCGAGGGCTCCCCGTAGGTCATCCCCAGCGCCACGGGCACCCCGTCGAGCCGCGCCGCGACCTTGCCCCGGAGGCCCTCGCTGAACACGAGGAGCGGCGAGCCGTCGTCCCGCCAGACCTTGCGGTAGGCGCGCGCCGACCGCCGGGGGCGAAAGGTGAGGACGAAAAGGTAGAGGATGGGCAGCCACAGCCACCGCGGCAGGTCCACCACCCGGGGATCTCCAAGAAACTCGGCGAGGTAGCTCCGCACCGCCGGAGGCGTCGGCGCGGCCGGGGTCCCCAGGTTCACGAGGAGGACACCGCGGCGGGTCCCCTCGGTCACTCGCCGGCCTCCCCGAGCCAGTCCCGGGGCTGCAGGAACGCGAGCAGGTCGTGCTCGGGCGTCCCCTCCTCCGGATGCCAGTCGTAGCGCCAGTGCACCACGGGCGGGATCGAGGCGAGGATGGACTCGGTCCGGGCGCCGCTCTGGAGACCGAAGCGCGTGCCTCGGTCATACGCGAGGTTGAACTCCACGTACCGCCCCCGGCGGTAGAGCTGGAAGTCCCGCTGCGCGGGGGTGTACGGGGTGTTCATGCGGCGCGTCAGGATGGGGAGGTAGGCGGGCAGGAAGGCCTCGCCGATGCTCTTCGTCAGGGCGAAGGCGCGGTCGAACCCGCCCTCGCTCATGTCGTCGAAGAAGACGCCGCCGATGCCCCGGGTCTCCTGGCGGTGGGGGAGCCAGAAGTAGGCGTCGCACGCGTCCTTCATGCGCGGGTAGACCTCATCGCCGAAGGGAGCGCACGCGGCGCGGGCCGTCCGGTGCCAGTGGAGCGCGTCATCCAGGAACGGGTAGACGGGGGTCAGGTCGAAGCCGCCGCCGAACCACCAGGCGACGGGGCCGCCGCCCTTGCCGTCCGTGCTGAACACCCGGAAGTTCGCGTGCGTGGTGGGCGCAAACGGGTTCGTGGGATGGAGGATGAGAGAGACGGAGACCGCCTGGTAGCCCTGCCCCGCGAGCTCGGGCCGGCGGACCGTGGCCGCGGCGGGCAGATCGACGCCGATGGAGTGGGAGAACTGGACCGCGCCGCGCTCGATGACCCGTCCGCCGTCCAGGACCCGGGGACGGGACAGACCGCCGTGGGGGCGCTCGATGTCCTGAACCAGGAAGGTGCCCCCGTCGAGCTCCTCCACCGCGGACACGATGCGCTCCTGCAAGGAGAGGAGCCAGGCGCGGACGGGAGACAGATCGGGCGCGGGAGACGAGGCAGGCGCGGACATGGCGCGCAGGGTAGACCGGGGGCTCAGCCGTAGCGCTCGGTTCGGCGCCTACGGCACCGCCCCCTCGGCGATCCACGTCTCCACGAGCTGCCGCTGCGCGAGCGGCAAGAGCGGCGCCCCTCGCGGCATGGCCTGGCCCGAGCCGCCCACGCCGAACTGCGTGTTGTTCAGCTTGTGGAGGAGGTAGCTGAGCGCTGGATCCAGGGGCTCCACGAGATCCATGGACGCCTGCCCCGACGGCGCGTTCACCAGGCGGCTGTACGCCGACGCCGTCAGGTCCAGGCCCGCGTCCGGTCCGATGGCGTCGTGGCACTGGGAGCTCGTGCAGTTCGCGGTGAGGATGGGCTGCACGTCCGCGGCGTACGTGTATGTGAAGGGGCCCTCGTCCACCACGGTGTCGCAGTCGTTGTCCGCCCCGTCGAACACGTCCACCGCCACCCCCGGGTTCGTCCCTGGCTCGTTGTCGTCGCAGTCGTCGCCGCCAGCCGGGATCCCGTCGAAGCCGTCGCCGTCCACGTCCGTCAGGTCCCCGCCCACGCAGTCGTTGTCGATGGTGTCGTAGGGGATCTCGGGAGCGTTCGGCGAGATGTTGGGGTCGCCGTCGTCGCAGTCCCCCGCGCAGGAGGTCACCCCGTCGTTGTCGCCGTCGAAGCCCTCGTCCACCCCCGAGACGCAGTTGTTGTCGACCCCGTCACATACCTCGGTCGCGCCGGGGTTCACGCTGGCGTTCCCGTCGTTGCAGTCCCCACCGTCGTTCGTCCAGGACCCGAAGGGCGCCCCGTCGCAGGTGGACGACGGCAACCCGGTCCCGAAGCCGTCCATGTCCGCGTCGAAGTACCAGTCCGCGAACGTCAGGCCGTCGTCGGGGCCGCCGAGGCAGTCGTTGTCCAGACCGTCGCAGATCTCCACCCCGCCGGGGACCTCGGCCGCGTCTCCGTCGTCGCAGTCTTCGCAGGCGGGCGCGCCGTCCCCGTCCACGTCCGCGAACGCCACCGAGCCGTCGCAGTTGTAGTCCGTCGGGTCGGTGCAGTCGGTCTCCGGAGCGCCGGGGAAGACGCTCGGGTCCCCGTCGTCGCAGTCGTCGCCGTCCGGAACCCGGTCCCCCGGCTGCGCGCAGGCGAAGGCGGGCTCCCCCGCCCCGATCCCGTCGCCGTCCCCGTCCAGGAACCAGTCGGGCGCGCCGACCGCGTCGTCCTCGTCGACGGTCCCGTCGCAGTCGTTGTCCACGCCGTCGCAGATCTCATCCAGTCCGGGAGCTGCGTCCGCGTCCTCGTCGTCGCAGTCCTCGCAGGCGGCCACTCCGTCCTCGTCCACGTCGGCGTAGTCCACCGCGCCGTCGCAGTCGTAGTCGGTGGGGTCGGTGCAGTCGTCCTCGGGCGCCTCGGGGAAGACGGACGCGTCCCCATCGTCGCAGTCGTCGTCGGTCTCGGACGCCCCCGTGGGCGCCGAGCACGCGAGGATCGCGTCGCCCGCCCCGAACCCGTCCCCGTCGCCGTCCGCGTAGAAGGTCAGGGCGTCGATGGCGTCCTCGTCGACCGCTCCGTCGCAGTCGTTGTCGGCGCCGTCGCACACCTCGTCGGCCGCGGGATTCGACGCGGAGTCGCCGTCGTTGCAGTCGTCGCCGCCGGACGCCTCGGAGAAGAAGCCGTCCCCGTCCGCGTCGACGGCGTCGTCGTCGTCGCCGGACGGAGGGCAGCCGGCCAACCCGACGAGGAGCACGACGAGGAACGGCCACGAAGCTGACGTTGCGCGCATGGACCCCAACGTAACCGCCGCCTCGGCGATCGGCCGGGTGCAGTTCCGCCCGCGCCAGACGACGTACCCTGACCCCATGACCACCTCCGAAGCCACGCCCGCTCCCAAGAAGCCCCGCGACACCCTCGCGATGCTGGGCGCGCTGTCCCGGATGCGGACGGGCGGCCCCTACGCCCTGAAGGCCTTCGGCGCCCGCTACCACTCGATGGTCGCCCAGGCGACGCACTCCCAGTCGGCTGCCCCCGTAATCGCCGAGGCTGCCCGGGACCTGCCCGAAGGTGCCCGCGTGGTGGAGATCGGCGCCGGCACCGGGCTCACGTCCGTGACGCTGGCCCGCCAGCGGCCCGATCTCCACGTCACCGCCACCGATCTGAACGAAGCGATGCTCCTCGCGGGCCAGCAGGCCCAGGACGTCCCCCCGAACGTGGACTGGACCGTGGCGGACGCGTGCGCCCTGCCGTTCGAGGACGGTCTCTTCGATCTCGCCGTGTCCTTCAACGCCTTCAAGCACTTCCCCGACAAGCACCGCGGCGTCGCGGAGATGCTGCGGGTGGTGAAGCCGGGGGCGCCATCGTGGTGTGCGAGGTGGCGCCGTGGGTCCCCTGGTCCACCACCTGGACGGTCGTGCGCCACCTGAAGATGCTCCCGCCGCTCAAGCCCTTCTTCGCGTTCATGCTCCGGCGCGAGACCCGAGCGCTCCTGGGAGCCCGCGAGAACCTCGATGGGTGGTTCGCCGGCCATATGGGCGCATCCGAGGCAACAATCGGCCCCATGACCCACCCCGAGCTGGGGGACGTGCCCTTCTGGCGCGCTGATCTGCGGAGAACGGAATGAGCGACGAGTACACCCCGCCCGAGGTCTGGACCTGGGAGCAAGACGACGGCAACCGCTTCGCGAGCATCAACCGGCCCACCGCCGGCGCCCGCGAGGACAAGGAGCTGCCCACGGGCGAGCACCCCTTCCAGCTCTACTCGCTCGCGACCCCCAACGGGGTCAAGGTCACGACGATGTTCGAGGAGCTGCTCGAGGCCGGGCACGACGCGGAGTACGACGCCTGGCCCATCGACATCATGTCCGGCACACAGTTCACGAGCGGGTTCGTCGCCGTGAACCCCAACAGCAAGATCCCCGCGCTGCTGGACCGGAGCACCTTTCCCCCGACCCGGATCTTCGAGTCGGGGTCGATCCTCGTCCACCTCGCGGAGCGCTACGGGGCCTTCCTGTCGAGCGATCCCCGCACCCGCACCGAGACCCTGAGCTGGCTGTTCTGGCAGGTGGGCGCTGGCCCCTACCTGGGCGGCGGCTTCGGCCACTTCTACGCCTATGCCCCGAAGAAGTGGAAGTACCCCATCGACCGCTTCGCCATGGAGACGAAGCGCCAGCTGGACGTCCTCGACCAGCGCCTCGCCGAGCACGAGTTCCTGGCGGGGGAGTACTCCATCGCCGACATGGCCAACTGGCCCTGGTACGGCGCGCTCGTCCTGGGTCACCTCTACAGCGCCGCCACCTTCCTCGCGGTCCACGAGTACGAGCACGTGAACCGGTGGGCGACCCAGATCGCGGCCCGCCCCGCGGTGAAGCGGGGCGTCATGGTGAACAAGGTCTGGGGCAACGAGGGGACCCAGGTCCCCGAGCGGCACTCGGCGGCCGACTTCGAGGGCAAGAGCCTCTGAGCCAGGCGCCCGGATCGCCCCCGGCCGCCTTCCCGTTGCCCTGCTCCGCCCGTCCCCCGCTATGGTTGGGACAGTGGGGACTCATACACGCACCGTCAGCGCTCTGAGCGTCGTCTTCGCGGCGCTGGTCGCGGCGCCGGCCGGCGCGAAGTCGCCGACGGACCCGGCGTCTCCCCTCGCCCTCGAGTTCCAGCTCGATCACTGGACGACCCGCGACGGTCTGCCCCAGAACTCGGTCATCGACATCCTGCAGGCCCGGGACGGCACGGTCTGGTTCGCCACGTTCGGGGGCATCGCTCGCTTCGACGGCGTCGCAGTCACGTCCCTCGCCAGCTACAACACGCCCGGACTGTCCGCGTCCCGGTTCACGAGCCTCGCGGAGACGGCGGACGGGACCCTCTGGTTCGGGAGCGAGGGGGAGGGACTCTTCCGCTACGACGGGCGGGAGGCCACCCAGGTCGGCCCCTCGATCGCCATCTGGGACCTCGCCCTCGACGACGACGGGACCCTGTGGGCCGCCTCCACCGAGGTGGTGCTCTCGGTGCGGGGGGACACCGTCGAGGAGCACCCCGGAGGGACCCAAGGGCTCCGGCACCTGGCGGTGGCGGACGGCGCCGTGGTCGCCAGCGGAGTGTTCCACTCCCGGCACTGCGTGGGACCCCGCTGCGACAGCCTGCCCGTCCCCCCCGCGGGGCTCGAGCCCGATGCGGAGCGCCGCCGGGCGGGGCGGTGGCTCCTGGGGCCCGACGACACGTGGTGGGTGTCGAGTCCGGACCAGCTCTTCCGCCGGGACGGCGACGCGTGGACCGCCTTCACCCCTCCCGCGCAGGGCGCCTATCGCTCCGGTCTCATCCTCCCCTGGGGAGACCAGGTCTGGGTCTCCCACGAGGGCTACGTCAGCGGCGACGGCCTCGGAGACACGATGCGCTGGACGCAGCTCTCGACCTCCGGGATCTCGTCGGTCATGGTCGACAGCGAGGGAGGGGCCTGGTTCGGAACGGATGGCGGGGGGGTCTACCGCCTCCAGCGAAACCCGCTCATCGAGCTCCACGGCCTCAAGGCCAGCGTGTTCTCCGTGGCGCCGGCCCCCGGGGGCGGCGTCTGGAGCGGCGGGGAGGCCGGTCTCCAGCCACACGAAGGCGCACAAGACCTGCCCGATGAGGTCTACGGGGGCAAGACCAAGGACATCTACACCCTGTGGCCGGACGGGCGCGGCGGGGTCCTCATCCCGCGCGAGCAGACCCTCCTCCGCGCCACCGTCGACGGGGTCAGGGAGGTCGCCTCCCTCTCCCTCGAGTCCCGACACGAGTGGTTCAAGCACCCCCCGTCCGGGCCGTTCTACACCGAGGGCGCCACGGTCCGGTTCGTCCCCGAGGAGGGCCCCGTGCGGACCCTCATCGACCTGTCCGCGGACGGCGCGGAGTCCGCCCGGCCGGTCCACTGGGTGGGACCCGAGGCAGCCTGGGTGTCCGTCGACGAGGAACGCCTCGTCCTGATCGAAGGAGGAGCCGTCACCCGCGAGATCGCGCTCCCCTCTGCGGTCCAGGTGCGCACGATCCTCGACCGGGGCCGCCGGACCTGGATCGGGACCTACGGGCTCGGGCTCCTCGCGGCGACCGACGACGAGGTCGTCGCGTCCCTGGTCCAGACGGTGGGGATGTGCGACGACAAGATCAGCCACCTCTTCGACGTCGGAGATGGACGGCTCTGGTTCAACACGAACCGGGGGGTCGGCTGGGTGGACGAGGGGGAGGTCGAGGCGTTCCTGCGGGGCGACTCCCAGATGCTCGGGTGCTCGCTGGTGGGCTCCCCCGAGGGCAACGGCAACGCGGGCTTCGTCGACGACGAGGGCCACTTTTGGGTGCCCACGGTGGCCGGACTGGCGGAGATCCTCCCCGAGCAACGCGCGGCGGTCGCCCCGCCCCGGGTCTCCATCGAGGAGGCGACCTACGGCATGGCCGACCTCCTCGCTCCGGACACTGCGGTCCCCGCCCGCCGCGATGCCTTGGGGGTGCGCTTCACGGCGATCCACTTCACGGACCCGGTGGGACTCGTGTTCCAACACCGACTGCTCGGCCTGTCCGACACCTGGTCGGGCCTGACCACGGACCGGGACCTGCGCGTCGCCAACCTCCCGCCGGGCGACTACACCTTCGAGGTGAAGGCCCGGGGGCGGGCCGGAGGGTGGAGCGAGCCAGTCCAGCTCGCGTTCCGGCGCCCGGCGGCGTGGTCCGAACGGCCCATCGCGCGGGTCCTCCTGCCCGGCGGCGCGGCCCTCGTCGTCCTCAGCCTCCTGGGCCTCGCCCTGCGCAACGCCGCGCGCCGCAACCGGCAGCTCCACCAGGAGATCGCGGAGCGTCAGCGGGCCGAGGAGCGCCTGCGGGAGGAGCAGGAGGAGCGCCAGCGCGTCGCCTCGCAGCTCGAGAGCGCGCGGCGCCTCGAGTCGATCGGGCGGCTCGCGGGCGGCGTGGCCCACGACTTCAACAACCTCCTCACCGTCGTGGCCGCCCACACCACCTTCCTCGGCGATCAGGACGACGAGGAGGTCCAGCTCGCGGCCCGTGACCTGAGCGACGTGGTGATCCAGGGGAAGGCCCTCACCGAGGGGCTTCTGGTGTTCGGGCAGGCCGCGCCCTCGCTGGACGAGGGCCTCGAGCTCGGGCGGGAGGTGGAGGCGCTGCTGCCGATGCTCACCCGCCTCATCCGCGAGGACATCGCGGTGGTGGTGGAGGTCCGGGAGCGCTGCGGCGTGCGGATCGACCGGGGGCGGCTGGGCCAGATCGTCATGAACCTGGTGGGGAACGCCCGGGACGCGATCCGCGGCACCGGGACCGTGAGGCTCGTCGTCGAGCGCAGCGAGGGGTGGTCGACGCTGTCCGTCTCCGACGACGGGCGGGGGATCGCCCCGGAGGTCCGGGAGAAGATCTTCGAGCCCTACTTCACGACGAAGGGGCGCGGGCACGGCACCGGCCTGGGGCTGGCGGCCGTGCACGGCGCCGTCACCGAGGCCGGGGGGACGATCCACATCGAGGGTGCGCTGGGGGAAGGGACGACCGTCATCGTGCGGCTGCCGTACGAGGAGGTGGACGAGGCGCCGGCGAAGCCCTCCCCTCGAGCGGAGGTGGACCTCGCCGGCCTGCGGGTGCTCATGGTGGACGACCGGCAGGAGGTCCTGCGGGCCATGCAGCGGGTGGGAGCCCGCTGCGGGTGGCAGGTCCAGGCAGCCCACACGCTGGAGCAGGCGGTCGCCGCGGCGCGCGGAGGCCCCCTCGATCTCCTCATCACCGACGTCGTCATGCCGGACGCCTCCGGGCCCGAGGTCGCGGCGGCGGTGTCCGCGGAGCAGCCCGACGTCTCCGTGCTCTACATGAGCGGCCACACCGACGGGGTGCTCGAACGCCACCAGGTGGGCCGCACGCTGCGCAAGCCCTTCACCCGGGACCAGCTGCTCCGGGCGGTGGAGGACACGGTGGGCGAGTCCCGGTCGACGGGGACCGCACGGCGGGCCTGACCGTCAGGGAGGGCGTCTAGAGGTCCCTCTTGCCCGACATCCGCTGGCGCAGGGCCCGCAGGGCGTAGGCGATACGGTCCCGGACCTTGCCCGGGCTCAGATCGAGGCGGCGGCCGATCTCCGTGGTGGAGAGATCGCCGAAGTACCGCATGGAGATGGCCTTGCGGTGCAGCGTCGGCAGGGCCTCGATCTCCTTCTCCAGGGCGGCCCGCTGGTCCTCGCGGGCGAGGAGCTTCGGAGCGATGGCCGAGTCGTGGCGGCGGGTGGTGTCCCGCTCCACGGCGTCCGCGAGGCGGTGGGTGCGCTTGTGGGAGCGGCACAGATCGATCGCGCAGCGGCGACCGACCGTGAAGAACCAGGCGCGGAAGGTGCCCTGGTGGGTGTAACGGGCCCCGCGGGCCAGCTTGAGGAGGGTGTCGGACACGGCCTCGTCGGCGATCTCGCGCCCGAAGCGGAGGACGAGGTGCTCGCGCAGGGCCTCGGTGTGCCGGTCCGCGAGCGCCGCGAGGGCCCGGGCGTCTCCCGCGAGCCAGCTCCGCACCAGCAGACCCTCGTCCAGCTCTCCCATCGCCGGGAGCGGGACGCGGGAGTTGGAGAGGAAGCCGGCGGCGGAGATCATCGGGTTCGTGTTCATGGGCGGATCCGTTCGCAAGGCGCATGCCAGGGAACGATCTCCAGTGGTCCCGGGGACTTGCGCTTCCTCCCTCCGCCCTCCCACCACGAAATATCGTGGTACACCACGACAGCTCGTGCCGGGGCCCCGATCGGGACCTACATTGTCCCCATCGATCACCTCACCCCTCCGCCCCGCACCACCACCGCCGAGTACGCCGCCCTCGTCCTCGACTCGGTGGGCCAGCCCGTGGGGACGGTCGCGGACTCTCTGGTCGAGCTGCTGGACGTGGTGGCCCGTAGCGGGACCGACGAGCAGACCCTGCTGCGCGAGGCGCTGGACGCCGTCCTCGCCCTGATCCCGTCGGACATCGCCGCGGTGTTCGAGTACGACCCCGGCCCTCAGTCGCTGCGATGCCTCGCCACGGCCGGCCCCCGCACCGCCGCCACGGCCCCGAGCCTGTCGCTCGTGGACCAGCCGGTCCTGCGTCGGGCGCTCACGGCGGAACAGGGCTGTCTCCTCGCGACGAGCGACGTGAGGGACCTGGGCGTGGCGCTGTACGGACCGGACGCATCCCTGCGGGACGAGCGCTCCACCCTCGCCGCGCCCCTCGCGGTGGGAGACGGACCGAGGGGCCTCCTGATCCTCGACAGCGACCGCCCCGGCGTCTATCCGCCCACGGTGCCGCCGGTCGCATCGCTCTACGGACGCCTCATCGGCCACGGGCTCAGCACCCGCCGCCGCGTGGACCAGATGGAACAGGCACAGCACCAGCTCGCGGAGTACGCCCGGCTGCTCGAGGGGGACCAGGCGACGCTGCCGTCTCGGGAGACCGGCGACGCCGTGCGCTCGCCGGTGATGCGGGATCTGCTCGAGCGGGCCCAGCAGGTGGCGGTCTCCGACGCGCCGGTGCTCATCCTCGGGGAGACGGGCGCGGGCAAGGAGGTCCTCGCCCGGTCGATCCATCGATGGTCCGCTCGGGCGGACGGCCCCTTCGTGAGCCTCAACTGCGGGGCCCTGCCCGGCGAGCTCATCGAGAGCGAGCTGTTCGGGCATGTCCGCGGGGCGTTCACCGGAGCGGACCGCGCGCGGCGGGGACGGTTCGCAGTGGCCGACGGGGGCACCCTGCTCCTCGACGAGATCGGCGAGATGTCGCCGCGGCTCCAGGTGAAGCTGCTGCGGGTGCTCCAGGAGGGCACCTTTCAGCCGGTGGGGTCGGACCGCACCGTGCGGGTGAACGTGCGGGTCATCGCGGCGACGCACGTGGACCCCACCGAGGCGGTCGAGTCGGGCCGCTTCCGCGAAGACCTGTACTACCGCCTCGCCGTGTTCCCGCTGCGGGTGCCGCCTCTGCGGGAGCGGCTGGAGGACCTGCCGGGGCTGGTTTCGGCCCTCCTCGACGAAGCGAGCCGGCGGTACGGAGCGACCTGGGTGGTCCCGCCCGAGGGGCTGGCGTTGCTCGAGACGCACGACTGGCCGGGCAATGTGCGCGAGCTGCAGAACACGCTGGAGCGGGCGTGCATCCGGCGGCCGCGGGGCGGCGAGCTCGAGGTGGAGCTGGACCCGCTGCGGCGGCGCCCCCGGGACGGGTCCGGCGCCTGGGCCGACTGGCCCACGGTCGAGGAGCTGGAGCGGCGGTACCTGCGCCGCGTGATGACCCGCACCCGGGGCCGCGTGTGGGGCAAGGGCGGGGCGGCCGAGCTGCTGAAGATGCCGCCGACGACCCTCAAGAGCCGCCTGGATCGGCTGGGGATCCACAAGGACGAGTTCTGAGTCCCCAGACGCTCCCCAAGACCGGGCGACTCCCTCGTTCCCCCACCCTTCTCTCCTCACTCCCCTCCCCCGCGTCGTTCCTCCAGCACGGCCGCCACGATGGCGGCCTTGTTGTCTGGAGAGTCCATGCGCACCCTCGCCACCCTGTTGTCCATCTCCGTCGCGCTGACCGCCTGCGGCCCCGGCGAGCCCGAGCCCGACGCCGCCTCCGTCGAGCCCCAAGCGGTCGATCCCGCCGTGATGAGCGAGCTCGTCGCCGTGTCCGAGCTCGAGGCGAACCGCGGCGCCCTCGCCGGTGAGGAGGCCTGGATCACGCAGCTCACCCGGCAGTACCAGCAGATCAGCGGCGGCGACGATCTCACCGCGCAGCAGCACTCCGTCCTCATGGAGCTCCTGCGCACCGAGCAGGACGTGACTGCCCGCGGCCTCCTCTCGCAGATCGTGGAGGCGCGCGAGCGCGCCGACATGCTCCAGGTCCGCATCTCCGAGCTCGAAGCGCGGCTCCCGCTCCCCCAGGTCGTGCAGGCCGGGGACACCCACTTCGCCCTCGCCAGCCGCTGGCTCTCGGAGGTGGGCATCCCCGAGGCCGAGCACCGCGCCCTCATCAGCGACAACCTCCTCGCCGACCGCCTCCTGCCCGGGATGCAGGTGTGGCACTTCCTCGGAGAGGGCGGCGTCTACGCCACCAGCGTCACCGGCGGCGCCTCGGGCGTCTCCCCCTGGCAGCTCCAGCGCGACCACGTGGCGGGCCTCATGAAGGCCCGGGACGACGCCCAGCGGGGGATCGAGGCCCTCGAGGTCGAGGTGGCCGCCCTCGAGACCACCCGGGACGCGCTGAAGGAGAGCCAGGCGCGCCTCGCCCGGTCGCTCGAGGACGTGGCCCAGGAGCGCGACGCGTACGCCAAGGCCTCCGCCTCGTTCCGCGTGCGCATGGCGTCCCTGCGCACCCTGCGGGAGATCGACGTCCTGCCCGACATCGGCCTGCGCCTCAAGCGCTGGGAGAAGAACCTGCCGTCCGCCAGCATCGACACCCGCAGCGAGGACGCCATCGTCGTCGACGCCGCGCTCCTCGATGTGGACAGGCTCCGCAAGGTCATCGTGCTGCCCCAGGGGCGCTGGGAGGAAGGCGAGGACTACACCGTGGAGATGGCCGACGACGCCCGGTCCGCGACCCTGCGCCTCCAGCGCCCCTGGGCCTTCCGCAACGCCGAGGCCCTCGTCGCCGTGCGCTGACCCGACGCTCCCCCGAGACCCACCCGCCAGCAAAATCTGGCACCGGGTGTCATGATTGCGCCCGGGGGTGGTCCCCCGGTGGATGGGAGATGGTCTCCCCTCCTCCGAGATCCCTCCTCCCGGACCACCTCCGGAGCGCGTCATGCCCCTCCCCGCCGATGGCCTCGACGAGGCCGACCTCTTCGCGACCCTCTCCACCTACCGCGAGCACGACATGCCCTGGCGCGATGGCCGCACCTGGGCCTACGTCTACGACGCCGGCCCCGACGTGGAGCGGGTGGGCAAGCGCGCCTACCTCGACTTCCTGAGCGAGAACGCCCTCGACCCCACGGTGTTCCCCAGCCTCATGCGCCTGGAGAACGAGGTCGTGGGCATCGCCTGCGCCCACCTGAACGCCCCCGAGGGCGCCGTCGGGAGCTTCACCACCGGCGGCACCGAGAGCTGCATGCTCGCTATGAAGACCGCCCGGGACTCGGCGCGGGCCCTGCGCGGCATCACCGAGCCCGAGGTCATCCTCCCCACCACCGCCCACGCCGCCTTCCACAAGGGCGCCGAGTACTTCGGGATCCGCAAGGTCCTCGTGGACGTGGACCCGGAGACCTGGTGCGCGGATCCCGCGGCCATGGAGGCGGCCATCACCCCGAACACGGTGCTCATGGTGGGCTCCGCGGTGTCCTACGCCCACGGCGTGATGGACCCCATCGAGGAGCTCGGCGCCATCGCGCTGCGCCACGGAGTCCTGCTCCATGTGGACGCGTGCATCGGCGGGTTCCTCCTCCCCTACTTCCGCCGCCTCGGCGCCGCCATCCCGCCCTTCGATCTCTCCGTCCCGGGGGTGACGTCCATCTCCATGGACCTGCACAAGTACGGCTTCTGCCCCAAGCCGAGCAGCGTGGTGGTCTACCGCGACGCCGCCCTGCGCAAGTTCCAGATCTTCAGCTGCGCCACCTGGACGGGCTACACGGTGGTGAACCCCACGTTCCTGTCCACCCGCAGCGGAGGCCCCGTGGCCGCGAGCTGGGCCGTCCTGAACTACATGGGAGACGCCGGCTACCTCGAGCTCGCCTCGACGATCCACGAGGGCACCCGGACCATCATCGAGGGCATCCGCGGCATCGACGGGCTCGAGCTGCTCGGCGAGCCCCAGATGAACCTCGTGGCCTTCGCCAGCTCCCGGATCAGCGTGTTCGTCCTCGCGGACCGCATGAAGGCGCGGTCCTGGTATCTGCAGCCCCAGCTCGGGTACTGCGGGTCACGGCCCAACCTGCACCTGTCCATCCAGCCCCAGTGCGTGAAGTGGGCGGACGAGCTCATCGACGATCTGCGGGAGGTCACGGCGGAGCTGCTCGCGGAAGCTGCAGAGGCCGCGCCCGCCCCCGGGCCCGACCCCGCGATGCTGGCCCAGCTCGACCCCAGCTCCCTCGACGACGCAACCCTCGGCGCGCTCCTCGCCAGCGTCGGGGTCCAGGGGGCGCAGCTCCCGGACGCGATGGCCGAGATCAACCACCTGCTGGACGCGCTGCCCCCCGAGGTCACCCAGGAGGTCCTGCGCAGCTACCTGAACTCGCTGTACGTGCCCGCCTGAGCGGGACGCCGCGCCCAGACGCGCTACCCGCCGAAGCCCGCGTCCAACGCCGCGAACGCCCGCAGCCCCATCGCCACGAGGTCGTCCTCACCGCCGCCGTCGAACCACACCCGCAAGGTCGCCCGCAGGGCGCCCATGACCGCCCCGGCCGCGATGCGGTGGTCCAGCGTCGGCTGATCCTGACCGGCGAGCGCCACCGCCACCACCGCGTCCCACTGCCGGTCCCGGAGCCGGTCCGCTGCGAGGAGGGCGGGGCTGTCGTCGACGATGCGCTGGAGCGCCACCACCTCATCGCGGTCCGCCATCATCTGGCTGCCCAGCGCCACGAACGCCCGCTGGACTGCGGCGACGGGCGGCTCGCCGGCCATGCGCATCCGCACCAGGTCCCCGAACCGCTCGAGGCGCTGCTCGTGCTCGGGGAACACCACGTCTTCCTTGCTCGCGAAGTACCGGAAGAACGTCCGCTTGCTCACGCCCGCCGCCTGGGCGATCTCTTCGACGGTGACGCCCTCGAAGCCCCGCTGCTCGCACAGGGTCCGCGCCGAGGCGATGAGGGCCTGTCGGCGACTGCGACGGTTCTGCTCGCGCCGCCCGAGCGCCACGCTCACTGGCCGTACCCCGTGGCGCGGTTGCGGACCTCCTTGAGCATCGTCTTGAGCCCCGTCTTCGTGAGCCAGGTCTTCACCCAGTCCGGCAGCTTGCGGCCCGTGTCCGTCTCCGTGGAGTAGAAGAAGCGCGCGGTGGACGGGCCGGTGGACACCACCCGATAGCTGCCCCAGTTGTAGACGAGGTCGTTCTCCTTGCGCGGGTCGAGGCGGAACTCGAGGTAGTCCGCTGCCTCCCAGTGGGTGTAGCGGTTCGTGTAGCTGAGCTTGTTGCCGAGCACCTCGATGTCCCAAGTGACCGAGAGAGCCCGGACGCCGTCCGCGCGGGACTCGTCGTGGGGGGTGACGAGCTTTGCGTTCGCGCTGTCCGCCTCCCGGCCCTTCCAGTCGTAGAGCGCGCGCCAGACGTCCGCCGCCGGGGCCGCGATGTCGAGCACCCCCATCGCCCGCATGTTCCCTTCCTGCGACGGCGTGAGGTCCTCGACGATGACGACCTTGCCCTTCCCCAGCCGCTCTTCCTGCTCCGCAGAGAGCGAAGGCACCGCCCCCGCCGCCGCCGGGAGCGGCTCGGCCGCCCAGGCCGGAGCCCGCAGCACGGCCAACAGGATCAAGGCCGCCAGCGCAGGCATCCACCGGGTCCGCTCACTCACATGCATCGTCTTCCTCGCTCCCCGGCGCCGCCACCGACGCCTCTCCGTCCAATGCCCCCGCCAGGAAGCAGCCGTACTGCTGCATCAGCGGCGGGATCTGGCTGAACACCGAGTGGCTGTCCCACAGCCCGTCCCCAGCCCACTGCGCCACCACGCCCGTCCAGGGCACTCCGGACGTCTCACGGTTGTCGCCTACGGGGTACGGCAGGTCCGTCCGCAGCCCCGCGAGCTCCAGGCCCTCGTCCATCGACGCCCACAGGGTGGGACCGGCTCGCTCGACACCGTAGGCCACGGCCATCGCGTCGTAGATGGGCTCGGGGAAGTATCCGTCGTCCAGCGACGCGGGCACGAACAGGTGCTTGGGACCCATGCCGTCGAGCGGACGGACGCCGAGGCGGGGAGCGAACACCATCGGTTCGGCGGGCTCCCAGGCCGCGGTGAGCAACGCGAGTCCCGGGTGCAGCGTCGTCAGCTCCACTTCGGTGGAGAGCAGCAGCGCGAACAGCTCCGGTGGGCCGCCCACGCGGGAGCCCCCCGCCAACAGCTCGGCCCAGAAACCGCCCGAGCCCGTGGGAACCACGGCGCGAGCCCGCGGATCCGTCGCTGCCACCTCCGTCGCCAGGTGCGCCCCCGCCGACTGCCCCATGAGGGCGAGGCGCGACGTGTCCAACGGGCCCGGCTCCGCGCCGTTGCAGCCGTCCAGCGCGGCCGCGGGGATGTCCAGCGCGCCCAGCGCGTCCAGGAGCAACCGCACGTCGCTCATCCCCTGCTGCCAGGTGCCGGGGTAGGCGGCGAGGTTGTCGAGGTTCAGGTAGGGACGGTCGATCGACTCCCCCAGGCGCTCCTCCACGAGCAGGTGCGCCATGCCCACCGCCGCGATGCCGCGCCCCGCGAGGACGTGGGCCGGACCGAGCCCCGCCGCCCGCTCGCCCTCCGCCTCGGCGACGGGCCCTCGGTCCACCACCTCCCGAGACGAGCCGGAGGTGCCGTGGAGGTAGACGACGACCGGGTAGCCGTCCGACGGAGCCGGGGTGCGGGGAAGCGTGATGGTCACCGGCGCCGTGTCCGTGCGCTGGACGACCGCCCCGCCTCCGTCCTCCACCCAGAACCCGCCGTCGTCGAACGGCGGCGTCCCGTCCTGGAACTGGGGCAGCTCGATGGTCCCCCGCAGCTCGCAGTAGCGCTCGTGGTCGGCGCCGTCGTCGGGGTCCAGCGCGAGGCCCTCGATGGCCGCGGTGTGCTGCTCGCGGACCTGCTCCTGGCGGTCGGCCGTCTCCACGACGACGTCCCGGGGGGTGAACACCGCGACGGCCGCGACCGCGTCCCGCGCCAGGGAGCCGGCGTCGATGAGGTCACGCACCGGCGCGAAGTGGGACCGAGCACCGGAGTGAATCTCGTTCAGTTCGGCAAACTCCTCCTCGGCGAGGACCATGCGAAGCAGCGCCGACGCCCCGAGCTCGGGCTGGGCGAGGTGGCGCTGCAGGACCGCCACGTACCGCGCGCCTCCCTGGAGCACGAACCCCGGCGCGGGCTGAAGCGCGACCACGTTCGACGGCGTCCAGTCGTCGACGTCCAGTGTCTGGGCGACGACCGGCACGAGCTCCGGCGCCCCCGGCCCGTCGACGCGGGCGAGCAGAGCGGGCGCGTCCCACCCCAGCGGGAGGACGCCGTCGTCCGGGTGGAGCCGGGGAGCGGGGGCGTCGAGGCGGAACCGGAGCGTGGGGAACGCCGCGAAGCCGGGGGCTCCGCGGAGAGCGGTCAAGAGCTGGCCGCCCCGCACGTGGTCGGGCGGCATCGGGTACCCCTCGACGTCGATCGTCCCGTCCGGGTGGCGTCGCAGGTCCGAGGGCCACGGCGCGTCGTAGAAGGCGCCTGGGGCGGAGAGATCGGCGCCGAGGGCGAACCGCACCTGCACCCCAGGCAGTGGGTCGGGCGGGTCCGGCGAGGGCGGCGGCTCGGCCGCCGGGCACCCGAGGGTCAGGAGCAGGGGGACGATGCACAGGGAGCGGATGGCCACACCCCAGTCTTGCGACACCGAGTGCCACCTTTCAAGATGCAGGACATGCGCTGCCTCGCCGTCCTCGCCCTCGCCTTCGCCCTCGCCGGCTGCTCCCCCGCGCCCGAGGCGCCCACCGAGCTGAGCGACCTGAGCCGCTACATCCTCGCGGAGTTCGACTCGGACGACCCCCGCGTCCTCGAGGGCGCCCTGGCGAACCTCGCCGACGTCTTCGCCGCGACGGACCTCGAAGGAGACCTGCGCGACGAGCGGACGTTCATTCCGGACAAGCTCACCGCGGAGGACCTGGCGGGCATCGAGACGCCGCCGGACACGGACCCCGCGGACCTCGTCCCTGTCGCGGTGGTGGGGCGCAGCCGCCACCCGGTGGCGAACCACATGGCGTTCCAGCGCCAGCCCGACCAGCTCCCCGCCGAGCCGTCCGCCGAGACCTACGAGCGCACCTACCTCGCCCCCGACGACCCCAGCTGCTTCGGAGTCGAGGACGACTGCACCCTGCTCCGCACCCAGAACGCCATCCGCCGCGTGAACGCGCTGATGCGGGTGGACTTCGTCCTCTTCAAGGACTTCCGCCTCGTGGACGTGGACCCGGACGCCGGCCTGCAGGGCCTCGCCGCCCGCTCCTGGCTGACGGAGTCCTGGGACGGGGAGAGCGGCGGGACCCGCCTCATCCAGTCCTACACCGAGGACATCTTCATCGACCTGCCCGACGGCGGCTCGCTGCGGTACCAGATGCTCCAGACGGAGACGGATCTGGGCCCCGACGTGGCCGACTCCCTCGTCCAGGCCATCGTGCGCGGCTCCATCGACAGCAGCTTCGGCGCCGCCGACGACGCCATCGACGAGCTCCTCGAGCTGTAGACCCTCCCGCGGCGCGGTGTCCCGGCAGGTCACGAACCGAGCGCCCTCACGAAGCCCTCGTCGATGAGCCCGAGGTAAAGCGCCACGCGCACGATCCGCAGCAGCGAGATGGCGGCGAAGCGCCCCAGGGGCATCCCGAGGCCCCCCGCCGCCCAGGCGAGCAGGCTGTAGGGCAGGGGCGAGACGGCGCTCAGGGCCAGCGCCCACGCCCCGTGCCGGGAGAACACCGCCCGGGCCCGCCGCACCCTCTTGCCGCTCCGCGCCTCGAACCAGCGGGTCCCCGCCACCGCGCGTCCCGCCGCCCAGGCGCCGAGCCCCCCGAGGATGCTGCCCGCGCTGGCCCACACCACCAGGGTCCCGAAGCTGAGGCCCCCGAGGCGGCCGAGGGCCAGGAACACGTCGTGCGGCAGAGGGAGCGCCGTCAGGTCGGGCAGGAAGAACCCCAGCGCCACGCCCCACGGCCCCAGCGTGTCCACGAACCAGCGGGCGCCGCCGAGCACCGCGTCCCGCTGGGTCGCGAGCACCACGAAGAGCACGATGACGAGCACCGCGAGCCCTCCGGCCGCCACGGCGAAGGAGCGACCGGCGTGGAGCGCGTCGTCGTCGGGTTCGGGGGCGGGGGCTTCGGCCATGCGCTCCAAATTCTGACACGCGGTGTCAACTTTGTGCGGATGCCGCGCGCCGAACGCCGTCCTGGGCCCTAGGATCCACCGTCCAAGCCGCCCCGGAGGAGCGATGCCCGCGGAGATCCACGACTGGAAGCACATGACCGGAGCGGCGATCGACGCCCTGCCCCGCGATCGGACCGTCGTCCTCGTCACGTCGTCGCCCCTGGAGGTCCACGGCCCGCACCTGCCGACCATCACCGACATCTGCGAGGCCGAGGGCATCACGGCCCGGGTGGCGGACAAGCTCACGGAGCGCCACCCCGAGCTCGTGTTCGTACGCCTCCCTCCGCTGTACGTCGCTGCGGACGTGCTCCCCCACGTGGGCAGCCTCAAGTTCCGCCAGTCCACGATCCGCCGCGTGTTCGAGGACCTGGGGCGCTCGCTGTGCGCCCAGGGCTTCACCAACATCTGGGTCGGCGGCTTCCACGGCGGGCCCCGTCACTTCACCCCCATAGAGAGCGCCGCCCGGGTCGTGAACCGCCGCCACGGCGGACGCATGGTCTCGGTGTTCTCGCTGCTGATGACCTTCCTCACGGGCGGTCGCACCGATCTCTCCGAGCTGTTCGCGGAGGTGGACGGCGTGAGCGCGGAGGATCTGGTCGGCGACTCCCACGGCGGCTGCATCGAGACCTCGCTCATGCTCCACCTCCTCGGCGAGCACGTGGACCCCGTCTGGAAGGAGGTCGGGCCCAGCACGGTGGAGGCCTGGCTCGCGTCCAACGGTCAGCCCTCGCTGGAGTTCGACGGCAAGCCGTCCCTGCCCCAGCTGGCCCGCATGTTCCGCGCGAAGCTCCGCTACTACGAGGAACGGACGTGGTCCGGGCACCCGGCGCTGGCGAGCCCCGAGCTGGGCGCAGCCTTCCTCGATCTGCTCGCGGACCAGGGCGCGGCGGCGCTGTCGGAGGTCTGGGCGGGCAGCCGCGCCCTCGCCGACACCCACTCCCCTGTCTACAAGGCCCGACCGGTGTTCGAGTGGGACTGGCTGTCCGCGGCCGTGGAGCGTTTGATCGGCTACCGCAACCAGGTCTGGTAGCCGGCGAGCGGCGGGCGGTCCCCGTCGGACCGACGGGACACACGGGACGGGCGGGTTTCCATCGGGCATGGACTCGCCCGATCTTTGTTCAGGCTCCAAGAATCCTTTGTAGTCACAAGGAGATCGAGCCGGGACCACCCCAACCCTGCTCCCGGCCGAGCCGCCAATCGGGCCCCAATCGCCTAGCCACGAAACAAGCGGATGCGCTATCCAGACCACGCCCGGCTCTCCTTGCGTGAGGAGGGTGGGGTCCCGACTCGGAGGTTCCCTTGAGCGATCGCACCTCGCCCGTCCCCTGTACCGCCTGGCTGGCCCTCGCCGCCGCGCTCCTCATCCCCGGCTTCGCCCAGGCGCAGACCGGCGGCCCCGACGCCTCGGGGACCATCTTCGCCCCCGCGATCTTCGACTGGGTCCCGCTGGCGTCCGAGCCGGGAGCGACGCTCCACGCGCTCACGGACGACTCGCAGACGCTCGTCGACGTCGCCACGGCCACCGGCTGGGCTGGGGTGAACTGGTACGGGACGGTCTACCCCTCGATGGTCATCGACTCCAATGGGAAGATGAACTTCGACCCCCTCGCGCTCTGGGACCGGTTCAACGCCTGTCTCCCTGCGACGACGACGGGTGCCGGTGACCAGCCGGACATCGGGCTGTTCTGGGACGACCTGAACCCGGGCGCGGGCGGCGGCGTCTACTCCTGGTACGACGCCACGGTCGATCGCTTCATCGTGTCGTACGAGGACGTGCCCCACTTCAGCGGGACCGACCCGATCTCGGTCCAGGCCCACATCTACGAGACCGGCGAGGTCGAGTTCCACTGGCTCGACACCTTCGCGGCCAACCCGCTCGAGGACAACGGCGCCGAGGCGACGATCGGCATCCAGGACTACACCGGCGGCACGCACACGACCGGCAACTCCCTCGAGTGGTCCTGCAACACCCCGTCGGTGGTCGACGGAACCGCCACCGCCTTCCTCGTCTGCGTCGACGGTGACCTCGATGGCTTCCCCGACGTGGCCTGCGGCGGCAACGACTGCGACGACACCGACCCCGCGATCAACCCGGACGCGCCGGAGATCTGCGACGCGGGCATCGACAACGACTGCGACGCCACCACCGACGAGAACGTGGACGGCGACGCGGACACGGTGACCATCTGCGCGGGTGACTGCGACGACGACGACGCCACCGCCTACCCGGGCAACACCGAGACCTGCGACGGCATCGACAACAACTGCGACACCGTCGTGGACGAGGGCTTCGACGCGGACATGGACGGCGTCGCTCCCTGCACCGGGGACTGCGACGACACGAACCCCCTCATCTACCCGGGCGCCCCGGAGCTCTGCAACGGCCTCGACGACAACTGCGACGGCGCGGCGGTCTTCGGCGGCACGGCGGAGCCGACGTCGCCCACGACCTCCCAGGGCACCGGCGGCGGCCGCTACCGCGGCAACATCTACGCGCCGACCGTCGACTCGAACATCGACCGCGTCGGCTGGACGCTCGACACCCCCGTCGGCACCGTCATCACCTACCGCGTCTACGAGTCCAGCTCTCAGTCGGGGCCCTGGAACGAGGTGGCGAGCGCGACCCTGACCACCTCGCTCACCGGCCAGGTGGTTCACGAGTCCCCCACGATGAACGTGTCCATGCAGAGCGGCATGTTCTACGCCGTGGGTGCGCACTGGGATCTCGCGTCCCTCGGCTACTACTGGGCCAGCGGGCTCTTCCCGTTCACCCAGTCCTTCGGGGCCGCGGTCCAGGGCATCACCGGGACCACCCTGCCCACGGGCACTGGCGTCTCCGTCGGGACCACGTCGAACATCTACCCGATCACGATCTTCTCCGGGACCCAGGAGATCGACGCGGACATGGACACGTACCTCGCGTGCGAGGACTGCGACGACAACGACCCGACCGTCATCCCCACCGCGGCCGAGATCTGCAACGGCGTGGACGACGACTGCGACGGCGTCCTCTTCGTCGACGGCAACGGCAACGACGAGTCCGACGCGGACGGTGACGGCGAGTACGCCTGCGCCGACGACTGCGACGACACGAACCCGGACACCTACCTCGGCGCGCCCGAGGCCTGCGACGGCCTCGACAACGACTGCGACACCGTCGTGCCGGCGGACGAGAGCACCGACGTCGACATGGACACGTACCTCGCGTGCGAGGACTGCAACGACAACGACAACACCATCTTCCCCGGCGCCGTCGAGCTCTGCGACGGCATCGACGGCAACTGCGACGGCTCGCTGATCATCGGCTTCGACGAGCCTCCCCTGCCCACGCTCTCCGGCTCGAGCTCGTCGCTGCTGCGTGGCTCCCGCTGGACCCCGTCGAACACCATCGAGCTCGGCTACATCCACGCCTTCCTCGGCGTGACTGCGGGCACCACCCTCACCTGGAAGCTCTGGGAGGGCACCTCGCCCACCGGTCCCTGGACCCAGGTGTGGACGATGGACACGACGGTGAACACGACCGCCGGTCAGTCCATCTACCACGACAGCCCCTACGTGGGCTGGCAGATGCAGGCCGGCACCACCTACGCCACCACCGTGGAGTGGACCGGCGCCCCGGCCTCGGTCCAGTACAACTGGATGAACGGCGCGACGCTGCCCGGCACCGCCTCCTTCGGAACGTACGACGGCGGGATGGCCGGCTCCGCGGGGACGACGTCCCCGTCGACCTCCACGAGCGCCTACACCATCGGGGTGTCCACGGGCCTCGAGGGTGACGCGGACAACGACACGTACCTGGGCTGCCTCGACGACTGCAACGACCAGGACCCCAACGTGAACCCGGTCGCCGCCGAGGTCTGCGACGGCGAGGACAACAACTGCGACGGGACGTTCTTCGTCGACGGCAACGGCAACGACGAGCTGGACATCGACCAGGACGGTGGTCTCGCCTGCGACGGCGACTGCGACGACACCGACCCCACGGTCCTGTCGGGCGGTCCCGAGCTCTGCGACGGCCTCGACAACGACTGCGACGGCACCGTCCCCGCGGACGAGTCCACCGACGTGGACCTCGACACCTACGTGCTGTGCGACGACTGCAACGACGGAGACAACACGGTCTTCCCGGGGGCGGCCGAGCTGTGCGACGGCATCGACCAGAACTGCGACGGCAACCTCGGGGCGGGCACGGACGAGACGATCACGCCGACCATCTTCAGCTCCTCCAGCTCGCTGCTCCGCGGCGCCCGCTACGAGGTCACCAGCGGGACGTTCCTCGAGTCCTTCGACGCGTTCCTGGACCCGGCGGTGGGCACCGCGCTGACCTGGAAGATCTGGGAGTCGGCGACGGACGCCAGCGGCTCCTACACCGAGATCGCGGCCTTGAACAGCACCGTCGTGACGCCCCAGCTGCCCGGCGGCGAAGAGCAGTGGATCCCGAGCCCGATCTTCAACCAGAGCCTCACGGCGGGAATGTTCTACACCGTGACCGTCCAGTGGACGGGCGCCTCGCCGAGCGTGGGCTACGCCTACGCCTCGTCCTCCGCGGTCACGTACCCCGTCCCGGTGAGCTTCGGCAACTACGTGGGCGCCGCGACCGGCTCGGGGACGGCCACCTCGTTCTCGAGTTCGACCACGCCCTACACCTTCCGGGTCCACACCGGCCTCGACGAGGACGACGGCGACTCCGACACCTTCCTCGGCTGCCTCGACGACTGCGACGACGACAACTCCGCGGTCAACCCGAGCGCCACCGAGGTCTGCGACGGCGTCGACAACAACTGCGACAGCACCCTGTTCACGGGTGAGGACGACTTCGACGAGGACACCTACCTCGCCTGCGACAACGACTGCGACGACACGAACCCCGACGTCTACACGGGCGCCCCGGAGATCTGCGACGCCCTCGACAACGACTGCGACACGGTCATCCCGCCGAACGAGTCCACGGACGTGGACAACGACGGCTCGGTCACCTGCGCCGACTGCGACGACAACGACCCGACGGCCTACCCGGGCAACGTGGAGATCTGCGACGGGATCGACAACGACTGCAACGGCCTGGTGGGCGGCGGCGGCGCCGAGCCTGCGCCGACCTGGACGTCGACGGGCACCGGCGGGGCGCGCTATCGCGGCAACCGCTACGAGGCCACGAGCGCGGCCCTCATCGCGACCGTGGGGTACGAGCACGACGCCCCTGTCGGCACGATCATGACCTTCTCGGTCTACGAGGGCGCGACCGACACGGGCCCCTGGAACGAGCTGGCCACGGCGAGCATGACCACGACGCTCACGGGCACGGCGGTCCACGAGTCGCCGCCGCTGAACGCCCAGGTGCAGGCGGGGATGTTCTACGCGGTGGGCGTCCACTGGGACCTGAGCGGCAGCTACTACTGGGGCTCGGGGCAGTTCCCCCTGGCCCAGTCCTTCGGCAACGCGATCGCCGGGCTCCTCGGCTCCGGCGCCCTGCCCACGGGCTCGGGTGTCTCCCTCGGCACGAGCACGAACGCCTACCCGGTGACCATCTACACCGGCGTGCCCGAGACCGACATCGACATGGACACCTTCCTGTCCTGCGCGGGTGACTGCGACGACAACAACCCGGCCGTGAACCCGAACGCCACCGAGGTGTGCGGCGACGGCAACGACAACGACTGCGACGGCATCAACACGACCGGCCTCGACGCGGACAGCGACTCGTTCACCGACTGCAACGGCGACTGCGACGAGACGGACGGCACCATCTACCCCGGGGCCACCGAGCTGTGCGACGAGCTGGACAACGACTGCGACGGGGTGATCCCGGTCATCGAGACCGACACGGACACGGACGGCTACATCGGCTGCGAGGAGTGCGACGACACCGACCCGGCCATCAACCCCGCGGCCACTGAGGTCTGTGACGGGGTCGACACGAACTGCGACGGGGTCCTGCCCCCGGACGAGGCGGACGCCGACAACGACGGCCTCGCCGAGTGCCTCGGCGACTGCAACGACAACGAGCCGACCATCCCGTCGACCTCGGAGCTCTGCGACGGCCTCGACAGCGACTGCAACGGCACCATCCCGGCGGCCGAGGCGGACAACGACCTGGACGGCGTCCTGCTCTGTGGCGGGGACTGCGACGACAACGACGCGGCCAACTACCCCGGGAACACCGAGATCTGCGACGGCCAGGACAACGACTGCAACGGCAGCGCCGACTTCGACGGCAGCGGCGAGGTGGACGGCGACGGTGACGGCAGCCCCGGCTGCATCGACTGCGACGACGCCGACATCCTCAACTTCCCGGGCAACCCGGAGGTCTGCGACGGCCAGGACAACGACTGCGACGTGAGCACCGACGAGACCGTCGACTTCGACACGGACGGCTTCACGGTCTGCGACGGCGACTGCAACGACGCCGAGATCACCGCCTACCCCGGCGCCGACGAGATCTGCGACGGCGGCATCGACAACGACTGCGACCCGACCACGGACGAGGACGGGGACGTGGACGGGGACGGCGAGACGATCTGCGACGGCGACTGCGACGACGACAACGCGGACACGAACAGCACCGCCACCGAGATCTGCGACGGCGAGGACAACGACTGCGACGGCACCATCCCCTCGCCCGACGAGGACGACATCGACGGTGACGGCTCGCCCGCCTGCGAGGACTGCGACGACGCCGACGCGAACAACTTCCCGGGCAACACGGAGCTGTGCGACGGCCTCGACAACGACTGCGACGGGGCGGCGGAGACGAACAACGTCGACGACGACCTGGACGGCCAGACGGTCTGCGACGGCGACTGCGACGACACGAACCCGGACATCTACCTGGGTGCCCCGGAGCTGTGCGACGCCCTCGACAACGACTGCAACCTCGAGCTGCCCGCGGACGAGCTGGACGACGACCTCGACGGCTTCCTCATCTGCGAGGGCGACTGCGACGACGCCCAGGCGGGGGTGAACCCCGACGCGCTGGAGGCCGACTTCTGCGACGACGGCGTCGACAACGACTGCGACGGCGACATCGACGACGAGGACGCGGACTGCGATGTCGGTGACGACGACGACAGCGCCGACGACGACGACGACAGCGCCGACGATGACGACGACAGCGCCAGCGACGACGACGACGATGACGACGACAGCGCGGGCGACGACGACGATGACGACGACAGCACCGGCGGGACCGGCTGCGAGAACTGCAACAACAGCGTCGCGGGCGGCGGCTCGCCGGTCGGCCTCGCGGCCCTGCTGACGCTGCTCGGCGCGGGCCTCGCCCGCCGCCGGCGCGAGGCGTAGCTCCTCGAGGGGCCCGGAGCGCTCCGGGCCCCTCGGCTACTCCCCTCCCCTCAGGTAGCTCAGCGCTCCGCCCGCGGCGCGCACCCCCGCCTCCGCGGCCGATCCGAACGCCACGCCGTGGAGCGCGTTGCCGGCCACGAGCAGGCCCGGGTTGCGCCGGCAGGCAGCGAGCACCGCATCCACCCGCCGCTGGTGCCCGATCTCGTACTGGGGGATCGCCTGCGGCCACCGGACGATGCGGACGTGCACCGGAGGCGCCTCGAGCCCGGCCACCACCCGCAGCTCGTCCCGCGCGAGGCGCAGGAGGGCCTGGTCGTCCAGCCCGGCCGCGTCGGGATCCACTGCGCCGCCGTAGAGCGCGCGCACGAGGACGGCTCCGTCGGGGCTCCGGCCCCGGAAGATCTGGCTGTCCCACAGCGTCCCGAGGAGGCGCAGGTCCTGACCCCGGGGCACGAGCGCGCCGAACCCGACGGGCATTGCGGCGCAGTCCTCCTGCCGGAACCCCAGGGCCACCACCGAGACCGGGGGGGTGTAGAGCCCGGCCAGCGCGTCGGAGGCGGCGGGGTCGACGTGCCGGAGCAGCGCTCCCATGGGGGCGGCGTCGCAGGCCAGGACGACGGCGTCGGCAGGGATCGGCTCCGGGTCGCCCGCCACGCGCACACCCCAGCCCGCCTCGCCACGGGCCAGCTGCTCCACGGAGGCCCCGCAGCGCACGGTGACTCCAGGGGTGTCGGCGAGGGCGGCGGGCAGCGCTCCGAGGCCATCGCGGAAGGACGAGACAGCGCCGGACGGTCCGGTGGGGCCGCCGCCCGCGCCGGAGCGGCGGCGGGCGATCGCTCCCCGGATGAGGGAACCGTGCTCCGCCTCCAGGGCAGCCAGCCGCGGGAAGGCGGAGCGGAGACTGAGACGCTTCGCGTCGCCCGCGTGGACCCCGAGGACCATCGGCGCGATGAGCCGATCCGCCGCCTGGGCCCCGAGCCGGCGCCGCGCGAAGTCCCACACGGACTCGTCCACCGCCGGGTCGCCCCGTCGAATCAAGGGCTCGGCAGCGACCCGCAGGACTCCGAGAGGACCGAGCAGCCCGGACGTAGCGAGCTTCATCGGGTGCGCGGGGACCTCGCGGGGGCGACCGCCCTGCACGACGTACCGGCGCTTCGCCGCGGGATCCGCGGTGATCTGCGTCGACGTGAGGCCTGCCGAGTCCACCAGGCGGCGAAAGACCTCGCTGTTGTCCAGGAAGCTCGTGGGCCCTGTCTCGATGCGGAAGCCGCCGTCGTGGAGCGTGCGTGCCTTGCCGCCCACCTCCGCGGCACGCTCGAGCACGAGGACCTCGACGCCGCCGGGCAGCTCGACCCCGTCCCGGGCGATGCAGTGGGCCGCAGCGAGGCCCGAGACCCCGGCTCCGACGACGACGACGCGGCGCGCGCCCATGGCGACTCCTCTCTCCGGTCCGGCTGAGTCATAACCACGCCGGCGCCCGGGAGTGTCATCGCACTGTCACGGCGCCACGAAGTCCGCACGGGCGCGCGCCAGCCCGGCATGCTCGGGGCATGGATACGTACACCAGGGTCGTCCTCACCGTCATCGCCGCCGCGCTCGTCACCATCGCGCTCCGCGGCATCTCCCCCATCCCCGAGGCCCACGCCGCCGACCGGCTCGACTGCCGGATCGACGGGCCCGTCGAGGTGCGCGGGTTCCCCGACACGTTCCGGGTCCGCATCACCGACTCGGTGGAGATCAAGCAGGGATTCAGCGAGGCGGGGAGCTCGTCGTCGTCCCCGCTCTACGTGCGCTCGGTGGACTGAGCCCAGCGCGCTTGGGCCCTTCGGCCGCCCCGTGGCAGGGTGAGCGGCAGGAGGAACCACCCATGCTGAAGAAACTGGTGCTCGGCCTGATCGGCCTCGCCCTGCTCTTGCTGTTGATCGCCGGGGGTGCCGTCTGGCACTTCACCCGCGCCTCGGACGCCATCATGGCGACCACGTACGACGTGCCGGGCAAGGCCGTCCCCGTGCCCTGGCCGCTGACCGAGGCGGAGAAGGACACCCTGCGGGCGGAGATCGCGGCGCGGACGGCGGACCAGGCGGAGGGAGAAGCGGCCGAAGGTGCCGAGGAGGCGGACCCGGCCGACGGTGAAGCGGCGGAGGCCGACGGTGAGGCGGCAGAAGCCGAGGCGCCCGACCCCCTGGACGGCGTCGACCTCGAGCGCGTCGCCATGGAGAACGCGGTGCGGCGCGGCGAGCACCTCGTGAACGCGCGGCTGGCCTGCAAGGAGTGCCACGGCGAGGACTTCGGCGGCCGCGTCTACGCGGACATCATGCCGGTGTTCGTCCTCGCGGGGCCCAACATCACCACCGGCGAGGGCGGACTGCCCGACGACTTCGGCAACGAGGACTGGGAACGGATCATCCGGCACGGAGTCCGCAAGGACGGCGTCGGCAGCGCCATGCCGTCGCAGGACTACCAGTACATCTCCGACCGCGAGGTGTCCGACGTCATCGCCTACGCCCGCTCCCTGCCCCCGGTGGACCGGGCGAGCGTGCCCATCCAGAAGGGCCCGGTGGGGTCGATCCTCATCGCGACGGGGCAGGTGCCCCTCGCCCCCGCCCTCATCGACCACGAGGCGGAGCGTCCCCTCACCCCGCCTGCCGAGGAGGTGTCCGTGGAGTTCGGCGCCCACCTCGCCAAGGTGTGCATCGGGTGCCACCGGGACGACTACTCGGGCGGGCCCATGGTCGGCGGCGACCCCAACTGGCCGCCGGCAGCGAACCTCACGCCCCACGAGGACGGGCTCGATGGCTGGACCACCGAGGACTTCGTGAAGTCGTTCCGGGAGGGCGTGCGGCCCGACGGCAGCGCCATCGACGAGGCCATGCCCTGGAAGATCCTCGGCGGGATGACCGACACGGAGCTCCTGGCCCTGGCGACCTACCTGCAGTCGCTGGAGCCGCGCCCCACGGGGACCTGAGCTCCGGAGCCCGCTGGGGGCCGCGACCGCGCCGCCCCTACTGCTGGTTGAAGGCGATGTTCACCGCGCCGCCGATGCTGCCGATGGCCGCTTCGAGGGCCTCCGCGTCCGCTGTGGGGAGCTGCCCGTTCCAGGTGATGACGAGGTCGCCGTCCAGCTCCGACGGGGCGAACAGCCCGCTGATGTCGGTCAGGCTGCCGTTGCCGTCCAGGACGAGGTTGCCGTCGATCCCGTCGAGGGCGCCGAAGCCGGACAGCGACCCGAGGGCGAAGTTGTTGTTCGCCTGGAGCGTGCCGCCGACCTCTGCCAGTGACCCGAACCCGCTCACCGTCGTCAGGCCCCCGTTCCAGGACAGCTGCAGATCGCCTCCGAGCTCGGCGAGGTTGGTGAAGCCGGAGATCACCCCGCCCTGCCCGCCGTTCGAGGTGTAGAGGACCGAGCCGTCGATGGTGAAGCCCGGAGCCCCCGCGAAGCCGGACACGGCGGCGAGGCCCCCGTTGTTGGCGAACTGGACGTCGCCCCCGACCGACTGGAGCGCGCCGAACCCCGCCACCGTGGCGAGACCGCCGTTCCAGACGAAGACGATGGAGCCGCCCACCTCGGTGAGCGCACCGAACGAATCCAGGCTGCCGAGGCCGCCGTTCCCGTCGACCGTCAGGGTGCCGCCGATCTCGGTGAGCCCCGCGAACGCGCCGGTCAGGGTCGTGAGGCCGCCGTTATTGTTGAGGGTCAGGTCCGCGCCGATGGACTCCAGGCCGTCGAGCGCGTCCAGATCGAGGGCGCCCCCCACCCAGGAGAACCGCACGGTCCCGCCCACCTCGGCGAGGGACTCGAGACCGTCCAGCGAGCTCAGCTGCGTCAGGGGACTCTGGACGACGAAGTCGCCGGTGACGAGGCAGAGGCAGCCGAAGTCCGCGACGCTGTCGAGGCTGAAGGAGGAGAGGGTGAGGTTGCCGTCGATGGCGGTGGCGCCCGAGTCGCAGAACGCGGTCACGTCGGACGCGGAGCCGGGCGCGACGTCGCCCACGTGCACGGTCCCTCCGCAGGGGGAGACGACGGAGTCGTCGTCGTCGTCGTCCGCGGCGTCGTCGTCGTCCGCGGCGTCGTCGTCGTCCGCAGCGTCGTCGTCGTCCGCAGCGTCGTCGTCGTCCGCGGCGTCGTCGTCGTCCGCAGCGTCGTCGTCGTCCGCGGCGTCGTCGTCGTCCGCGGCGTCGTCGTCGTCCGCGGCGTCGTCGTCGTCCGCAGCGTCGTCGTCGTCCGCAGCGTCGTCG
>Ga0213839_1000174_pt1 | contig 123353 bp, 105 predicted proteins | sample SWPATP21_FD_160075 | JGI IMG/M metagenome (GOLD analysis project Ga0213839, IMG submission 160075) | Coastal seawater microbial communities from Marineland, Florida, United States - SWPA TP2 #1 | ecosystem: Environmental > Aquatic > Marine > Coastal | place: USA: Florida | collected 2016-08-14
CTCCACGCTTCCTTCAGACCCCGCCTCACGACGACGCCCTTGCGCTTCACTTCGGTCGGCTGCGACCTCCTTCCGAGGGGACTTTCACCCCCAAGACAACGCCCATGCCGGGCACACACAGAAACGCCAGCCGTAAGGCTGGCGCATCCGCTGGTGGTCGACGGGGTCGACGCCTCAGCTCGGGGCTCAGGCGGCGTCTTTGTCGGCTTTGGCCTCGGCGTCTTTTGGACGCTTGCGGCTGAACAGGCGCTTGAGCAATCCGTCGTTGGTGGCCTCGATCTCGAGGATGACGCCTTCGGCGCGCGGCAAGAACCGCTCCAAGAAGCGCGACGCGATCTCACGACGCTCCACCTCGTGCTCGGTGCCTTTCACCTCGTGGGCTTGGCGCACGAGAATCTCGGCGATGGCTTCCCACGTGAGCAACTTGGTCAGGCGTTCGGCGTGCAGCAGGCCGAATCCGAAGTCTTTGTTCGGGTCCCACTTGCTGAGCACCTTCTTCTTCCAGTCGAGCACCGGGATGCCCGAGAGGTCGCCCAACTTGTCGGCCGCAATGCGCGTGAGAATGGTCTGCATGGCCGAGTTGCTCACCGCCCGCAGCTTCGCCAAGTCGCGGTCGAGTTCGTCTTTGGCGCGCACCGCCTCGAGCTTGGTGGCCGCCAGCGTCGAGAACGACTTGCCGGGGTTGCGCAACACCGCTTGCAGGTTGTCTTTCAGAGCCATCAACGCCTGGATTTGGCTGGTGCCTTCGTAGACGGGGATGACCAGCGCATCGCGCAGCAACTTTTCAGCGCCGTATTCGACGATGTAGCCGATGCCACCGAGGATTTGCATGTTCATGCGCGCAAAGCGCACGCACTCCTCGCCGGCGAGGTACTTGATGAGCGGCGTCAGACGACGTGCTTTGCGTTTGTGACGGGCGATGGTCTTTTCACGGGCCCGGCGGTCTTCGTCGCTGGCGGGCTTGTCGACCTTCAGCATGCCCTTCATGCGCGACGCAATTTCTTCGTGATAGGCGGCCTCAAAGCTCATGGCGCGCAGGCCGCGAATGAGGATGTCCATCTCGTCGAGGTAGTCGGCGATCATCTCGTGCTGCGCGATGGGCTTGCCCATCGACACCCGCTCCTCGGCGTAGGCCGAGGCTTGGCGGTACGAGGTCTCCATCAGCCCGAGGGCTTCAAAGCCGACGGCGATGCGCGCGTTGTTCATCAGCAACAGCATGCCGCGAAAGCCGTGGCCTCGGGTGCCGATGAGTTCGGCTTCGCTGTCGTCGTAGTTGAGGGTGGCGGCGACGGCGGAGTGCTGGCCCATCTTGTGTTCGATGCCGCCGATCTCGACGTTGCGCACCTTCTTGCCGTCTTTTTCGAGGTGCGATGGCACGTAGAACAGGCTGAGGCCCTTGAGGCCGGGATGGGTGTCTTCAGGCTCCGAGCGCGCGATGACGATGTGGTGGTGGCCGTGGCCAGAGGTGATGAAGATTTTCTGGCCGTTGATGCGCCACTTCCCGTCGTCACCGAGGGTGGCTTTGGCGCGCATCTGCCCGAGGTCAGAACCGGCGCCAGGTTCGGTGAGCACCATGGCCCCCCACTCTTCACCGGTGGCCATTTTGGCGATGGCGTCGTGCCAACGGGTTTTGGTGAGCTTGCCATCTTCAACTTCGGCGGAGCCCTCGTCGATGGAGTACATCTGCAGCGCTTGGGCGATGCCGGCGTGAAAGCCGAAGTGGCTCATCACCGAGACGTCGGCGCGGCTGAGCATCTCGTAAAACGCCGACGACACCACCAGCGGCGCGTTCATGCCACCGACGTTGCGCGGCAAGCTGAGGCCGAAGGCGCCCATCTCACCGAGGCCCTTCATGATGCTGTCCATGCGGGCGGGCTCGGAGCACTCGCCGTCTTTCAGCTCGGGATGCTGCTCGTCGAGCTCTTGGCGGTGCGGCGCGATCTCCTGAGCGATGTAGTCGCCGAGCGACTCCAGCAGCTGGTCGTAGAATTCAGCGCCTTCTTCGCCGGATTTCACAGCGTCGTCGTCTTTGGTGAGGCCTTCGGTGACCTCCACCAAGCGGTCCCAGTTGATGCGGGAGAGTTGAAACCGAAGGTCGTCGTTGTCGGTGAAGAAGTTGCTGGACACAGGTCCTCCAAGAAAAAGCAAAGTCGGCTGCCGGCGCAGGCCACGGCACAAAGGTGGTAGCAAAATCGGCGCCGCCTTTGTGAAATGTAACCACTTTTTTTGCGGCGCAAGCGTGGGCCCCGCTTTCGGGCGGCTTTTCACCGTCCACGACGACAAAGGGACCTCCTTGGAGGTCCCTGCTGCCGAAAAAACTGGAGCAAATCCAGCGGCATCCTGTGTGTTTTGCCGCAGCTACTTGTTGCGCTTGCGCCGCTTGCTGCTGGTCTTGGCTTTGCTGCGGCCTTTGGAGGAGTCGAAAGATCCGCCTGGCTTTTTCAGCGTCCCGCGCAGTTTGAAGTGCACCTTCTCTTCGTCGTCTTTGGCGCGCTTCAACTGAGGCACGAGGTCGTAGGCCATTTTGATTTTGCTGCCATCGCCCTGCAAGAACGCCTGGTCGAACTGAAACCAACCGGTGCCCTTCAGACGAGAGTTGCCCACCTTTTTCGACAAGGTGAGGTCGACGCTGGCATCCGCTTTGAGGTCTTGGCCGTCGACCTTGAAGACCTCACTCGTGCCTTTGCCTTCTTTGACGTCGATGACGCCCGAGACTTTGCCGAGCCGAATGAGCGGAATCGACCCCGCCAACGGATGCTCCCCAGGCCCGAGCCCCCCGCCCTCGATGGCGAGGTTGATGTTGCCGTCGGCCTCCTTGCTGGGGTCTTTGCCCAAGTCGAGGTCGACGTTGAGGGTGAGCGCGCCGCTGAGCGGCATCTTCTGCAGGGTGTCCATGGGAGGCAGCATGTCGAGGCGCAGGTTGTCGACGTCGAGCTTCACCGACTTCAGGCTGTCGCCCGGCTTCATGCGGCCACTGGCGAGGCCTTTGAGCTCGCCCAAGAACTCCTCGGCGAACTTCTCGTTGCCGAGTTCGACGTGCCCATCCACGGTGCCGCCATACAGCTTGGCTTCGAGGTCGGCCGATGGCGAGCCGAAGATGGAGAACACCGACGTCGACAACACCAATTCGTCCAGCATGAGCAGCATGCCGGGGTCGGGGGTGCGGCTGCCGAACTGCAAGTTGACGTTGGTCATCTTCACGCCGAGGCCATTGGCCAAGGTCATGGAGCCGATTTGCACGCTGGGGTCAGACCCGTGGCGGCCTTGGGCGCCCTTGCCCATGGCCTTCTCGAGGCCACTCACCACTTTGGAGCGCACCGTGCTCATGGGGAAGGTCATGTACAGGCTGATGAAGAACACCAATCCGAACCACGACGGGTACGCGACGACTTTGAACCACTTGGGCACGTTCATGGCTCAGCCTTTCTTCCAGGTGGCGATGGTGAGCTTGGCGTTGAGCTTTTTGTCGTCGTCGTGACGGGTGGAGACGTTCATCTTCACCACCTTCACCACGCCTTTCGACTTGGGGCCCTCGACCTCTTTGACGAGGTCGTGCAGGGCGTTGATGCTGAGCCCTTTGAAGGTCACGTCGACGAGCTCTTGCTCGTACCCCGTCTCTTTCACTTTGACGGTGCGGGCCTTGATGTTCTCGAGTTTCAGCCCGAGCTCGCGGGTGATGCCCTCAAGGTAGGGGCTCAGCGTGATGTTGTTTTTGTCGAGGCGGCCAGCGTCTTTGCGTTTCGTCTTCTGCTGCTTTTTGTAGGCGCTCTCGAGGGACAAAATCTGCGACAGCTTCTCTTGCCGGTCTTTGAGGGCGAACTTCTTGCTCTTCAGCTTGCCGTTGGCCCACAACACACTGCCGCCGACGATGAGCACGAAGGCCACGAGAACGGTGACGCCGACGAGGGTGCGCTCGCGGTCGGAGAGGTTGGCAAGGGCTTGGCTCACGGGGTTTTGGCTGGCGTCGCTCATTGGATGCCCCCCTTCTTCAACAGACCGTTGGGTTTGGTGATGCCCGGAATCTTGGGCGCACCTTGTTCTCGACGGAGATTGCGGAACTTGCTGCGCTGCTCCCGAATGCGTTTGACCTTGTCGCGGCGGGCTTTGGCTTTGGCGGCAGCGTCGTCGCCCTCGACCGGGCGGCCCACCATGCCTTCGCGACGTTCGGCCGCGCGGGCCTTGCGGCGCTCCAGGGCTTCTTCACGTCGACGTTTCAGCTCTTCACGCCGCTTGGCTTTGCGTTCGTCGGCGCTGAGGGGCGCGTCGGCCGCTTTGTCGCCTTTGCTCTCGGTGGAGACGACACCAGGCGCCGTCGACGTCGTCGTTGGCTTAGGACGACGCGCGCGTGGGCCTTTGCGCGGTGGGTCTTTCAGCTCGGTGCCGGGGTGCCCTTCACAGTCGAGCTTGAGGGTGAGGTTGAATTCGACGCTGCCGTCTTTGAGGCCCTTGGAGTTGCCACGGTCGACTTTGGCGATGCAGGTGCCGTCTTCGAGGGCCTTGGCAATCTTTTCGACGGCGTCGTGGCCGGTGGTCTTGCCTTTGAGGGTCACGCGGTCGTCTTGCACGTCCATCTTGGTGACTTTGCGCTCGAAGACCTCTTTCGCCGGAAAGCGCCGCGACACTTCGAGGTAGGTGTCGACGGCGGAGCGGTCGGGCACGATGTCGGCGTCGACGCCGGTGAGGCCCTCCTGCATGATCGCCAAGCAGCGGTCGGCAGAGTCGATGTCTTGCCCCGTGATCTCTTTGCACACCGTCTTTTGGCGTTCGTTGACGTCGTCGAGACGGGCGCCCAGGCTGTAGGCCTGGGCCGCGCCGACGCTGCCGAGCGACAGCAAGAACACGGCCGCCCAAGCGGCGATGGCCGTGACCCGCTCCCGCAAGAAATCGAGTTCGCCTTTGAAGGCGAAGGGGCCGGTGCGAAAGTCGATGTCGGATGCGTCTGTCGACGACAAGCCCGACAATGCCAGGGTCAAAGCCATCGACGTGTGAAACGCACGGGGTCCGCCGCCTTGCGCGAGGGGCAAGGCATGGGCCAGCGGCTTCACGGCTTCTTCAGCCCGTCGGGTTTTGACGTTGAGCGCCTCTGAGAAGTGTTTGTCGAGGTTGTGCACCTGACAGCCACCACCGGTGAGCAGCACTTCATTCACGCGAATCTTCGACGACGACATGGCGCCCTGAAAGATTTGGCGCAGGCGACGCACGATGGGCGCATAGGCCGTCTTCAACAAGTCGCTGATGTCGCGTTGCTCTGGGAACTGTGCGCTCGCGCCGAGCACCTCGATGAAGGCCTCCTTGCGTTTGCCGCGCTCGGCCTCCTCCAGCTGCAGGCCCAACCCACGGGCGAGGCCGCGGGTGGCGTCGGAGCCGCCATGCAGCAACGTGTGCGCATCGTGCACGCCGTCTTCGGTGACGATGCACACGCTGGTGCGCTTGTCGCCGATGTCGACGAGGGCCACCGCCGGACGCGGGCCGCCTTCGCCTTGTTCGATGACCGTGCCGCCTGGCGTCGACGCTGGGCCTTGCTGCAACCGCTGCACAAAGTCGTCTTTGTAGAACTGCTCAAACAGCTCGGTCAGTGCGAGGGCGTCGAATCGGATGTGACGGGGCTGCACCCCGATGTCGGCGAGGAGGTCCAGCTGCGCTTGCACGGCGTCTTGGCGGGCGAAGGCCACGAGCACTTCGGTCTCGCCGTCGGCGTTTTTGCCCAGCGTGGTGAACGACACCACCACGTCGTCGATGTCGAGGGGAATCTCGTCGTCGAGGACACCCGGCAGCACCGCTTCAATCTTGCGTCGGTCTTCAAAGGGGAAGGCCAACTTGCGCACGGTGGCGGCGTCGCCCGGCAGGGCGGTGATGATTTGCTCACCGACGAACGCGCCGCGGTCGGCAAGCGCCTGCAACGCCACCCGCTGCCGTTCTTCGAGAGGCACCACCTCGCCGTCGACGAGGGTCGCCGCCGGCACAGGCTCTTCGTCGAAGAGTTCGACGTCATAATCGGGGCCACGCCCCTTCACGTTGACATGCACCACTTTGATGCTGTGGGTGCCGAGGTCGAGGCCGATGCGTTTTGCCATGTTGTCCTCGTGGGTGACGTCGTCGCGGCGACGACGTCGACGTCCGCGTCAGCGAACGGTGTAGAAGTAGTACTCGGGTTCGGCACCAGCGCTCGGCTGACGCACCACCAGGGTTGTGGTTCGGGTGACACCGCCGACGGTGGCCGACGAACGCACGGTGAAGTTTTGCGATTCGGTCGTCATGAACCCTTCGCAGGCCTGCTTGTTGATCATCAACGGCGACACCTGCGGCACCTCGAGGGTGGGGTTCATCACCGACGCGTTCGACAGACATCCCTGCGGGTTCTCCAGGTAAGACACAAAGCTCTTGGGCGACGGGCCGGCGACGGTTTTGCACAGTTCCCAGCCCTGCATGCGCGGCACCATCTGCTCCCACTCCAGGGCGTAGTCTTGAGGGTCGGCCGCGCACATGCGCATCAGGGCTTCCATGGTTTGCGGCGTCGCCGACAGGATGTTGATCTTCTCGCCGGAGTAGATGGAGATGGCATCGGCGAACGCCTTGTAGTGCGCGTCGGTGAAGCCCCGCACCATCTTCAACTCGTCGAGGGAGTCGAAGTAGGCGTTGCGAGGTTGGCGGTCGTACGACGAGTACGCGCCATCTTCAGAGCCCCCGGTGCCACGGCCCCATTGGGCGGGTTCGGCGCGCGGGTCGGAGCTGTCTTCGTCGCGGTCGATCCAGTCGAACATGTGCGTCACGAGTTCGGCGCGGTCGGTGACGTTGCCGTAGACGTCGCGGTCTTCGAAGAGAAAGTCGTATTTCTCGGCCGCCATCAGCGAGTGAAACCGCTGGGCGTAGGCAAAGCGCACGTTGGGGTCGGTCGCCTTGTGCCAGCCACGCATGCCGACGGCTTTGCGCTCCTCGTCGACGATCTCGACGCCGAAGCTGCCGTCGAAGGCGCCGAATCCCCCTTGCGGCGGTTCGAATGGGCCGTTGCCCGACACTTCGTCGTCGTCGGGGTCGAATTCGTTGCGGCGCTCTTCCATCAGCTCGGCGTGTTTTTGCGCGCGCTGCTCCAATGAGGCGTTCACGTCGAGGCCCAACGTCGACGCCAGTGCGCCCGACGTCAGCCCCTTCATGAGGTCCGACTGCAGGGGGATGATTTCCCAGATGGTGAACGACGGCATCATCTGAGAGAACATCGGATTGTTCGCCAGCGTCGAGATCATCGGCTGAATGGCGCCTTGCGCCGACAACAACAGCTTCGCCATGTTCACGCCGCTGTCGGCCAACGCTTTCGCCTTCAGCGCGTCGCGGTCGTGCACGGCGAGCTTGTAGCGCACCATCTCGTTGTAGCCGAGGTCGGTGACGACGACGGCCGACAGGCTCAACCCCACCAACACCACCAACAGCGCCATGCCGTGAGGCGCGCCGTTCTTGCCGACAGGCACGCGCTTGCCGACGGGCGTCAACAACACGCGCTTCACGCGCTGCAGCCAGCTGGTGGGTTCAGGAGTGGGGTTTGTCGTCGTCATGGTCGTTGCCTGACCTCCTAAAAGTCGATGGGCTTCGTCAAAAAGATGGGGGCTTGGGTGATGAACGTCTCTTCGAGGCCTTCTTCCATCTCGACGACGAGCTTGATTTTGATGCGCGTCGGCAAGCGCTGCAGGGTGGCGCTCTCTTCGGCGTCCCAGCTGTCTTTCCAGTCTTCGGTGGTCGGGTCCCAGTATTCGAATTCGAGGTCTTTGGCCCCGGGCATCAACACTTGTTCACGTCCGCCCTCGTCGAACTCGTCGTCGGGGTCGGGCTGTTCACGTCGCATCAGCGCCGGCTCCCCGGTGCGGTCATCGATGCCGATGGAATAGCTGAGTTCGCGTTGGTCAGAGTGCTTGCTGTCTTCGACGCGCGAGACGTAGCCAAACGCTGTGAAGTGAAGCTCGTCGCGTTCACCCCGAAAGCCGGTTTGCATGCGAATCTCGGCCGCGTCGTTGTGACGGCTGAGGTACGCCATGCCCACCTCATCAACGAGTCGGCTCATGCCCTGGCGAATGAGGTGGTAGCGATCAGAGATGGCGCTGACGTCTTCTTTGAGGTCGAGCGACGACGACAACGAGCTCAGCAGCAACGCACCGACGACGGCGAGCAACGAGCAGGCCACCAGCACCTCCATCATGGAGAAGCCTGCCACCATGGCCCGGCGCACCCGGCGCAGTTGTCGTCGAGGAGACCGCATCATTTTCGGTTCCCTCCACCGCCACCGCCGCCGCCACCGCCGCCACCGCCGCCACCGCCGCCACCGAACATGCGTTGCATCTGCTGGGCTTGGCGGTTGAGCATTTGGGCCACCTGCCGCATGGCCGTCTGGTCGGAGATGTGGGTGACGACGCGCATCTCTTCCCAATATTGGCCTTCACGCCAACGCACGATGACGACCATCTCCTTCAAGCTCTGCTTCAGCACCTCGCCCAGTTGCGAGAGAATCGGCGCAATCATGCCGACGCCCATGGCCTGCATGCCGCCTGCTGGGCTGTTTTGGTCGTCGGCGACACCGAGGGCGCCAGCCGAGATTTCGCCACCGTCGGGGATCGGCAAGTCGGGCTGGTAGGCGTGGCACTCCCAGAAGTAGTCGGGGTATCCCTCGTCGTCGAACTTGCCGTTCTCTTTGTAGTCGCTGAGGCCGCCGAATCCTTTTTTGCGCACGTCGACTTCGCAGTCGAGCATCTTGCCCCGCGCCAACATGGTGGCGATGGTGATGTGCTTGGCCTCCTGCGCCATGGTCATGGTGCGCGCTTGGATTTGCACCAAGATGCCGGTGCCCAACGCGAGCAATGCCACCGCCACCATCACCTCCAACAAGGTGAAGCCGCGACTGCCCTTTCGTTTGTGGCGTTGGTTCGGTGACGTCATCGGAAAAAGCGACCAAGGGGAGCCGGCCGAGATTCGGCCGAGGGGGGAGGGGGCCCCATGTCCGGCTTTGCCGGCGTGGGGGGAGGGGGCCTACGCCCTCTCCTGGGAACGAGTGAAGCCGCGCCATCGTCGTCGACGAAGTGCAGAATCGGCTGGTTGGAGGCGGGTGAAGGTCATGGTGTCTACAACAGTGGAAGGCTTGGATTTCGTCCGGTGCTCGACGACAATCGTCATCAGCGGGGGATGGGCGGGATCTCGTCTTCGACGCGGGTCTCGCCCGTCAGAGGAAAGGTGACGACGGTGAAGCTGTCTTCACCCATGTCGTCGTCGGTGACAGTGACGTGGGCTTCTTCGACGTAGCCGCCGGGAAAGAAGTGCACGGCCACCTGGCCTTTTTGCGCGGCCTCGTCGAGGTGCTCGACCCACACCTGGTGAAAGCGCACGTCGGGATGCAGCTTCTGCGGCTTGCCGAAGACGCCGTCGATGGGCGTCCAGCCGGGCGGCTCGTACAACTTGAGCTTGGTTTGCTCTTTGATGTCGTCGGTGTCGGTGGTGATGCCTTCGGTGCGCTCGTCGAGGGGCGCCAGCTGGGCAAAGCCGTCGGGGTCGAGGGTGAACTTCTCGCGCTTCATGACGACGCCGCCTTGGGTGCGCTCAATCCACCAACTGCTGCCTTCGATGTCGAAGACCACGCGGTGCGAGTGCCCCGACAACGCCGTCTTGGCGTAGGTGTCGCGAAAGACGCCCTGCAGCTGGCCCGTGGTCTGCTTCATGTACGCGCCCGACAACGAGTTCACCGCGGGCAGCGCCATGCCGAGCAACAGACCCAACAACACCAACGCAATGCCCACTTCGATGATGGTGAAGCCCGCCACACCACGACGTCGACGGCGCTGCACAGCGCACATCGAGGTCACAGGTGGGGGCGTCGTCATCGTCATGAACATTCCGTCGTCGTCGTCAGCGGGTCACAGCATCCGGGCAAGCGCTTGAGGGTTGTGACCCCTGGCGAATCTTCGATTCGTCCCAAGGCAGTCGCGAAGCGAGTGCCCGAGCAGCGCATCAACGCAGCCAACGACGTGCTTGGGGACGTTTCGCTACTCTTCGGGCCAGTTGCCGACGTCGTCTTCGGTGCCTTCGTTGCCGTCGGGACCTTTGGAGCGGATGTCGAACTTGGAGGGGTTCTTCTGGCCGGGGATCAAGTAGATGTAGTCGGCACCCCAGGGGTCTTTGGGCATGCGGTCCATCAAGGGCTTGCCCTTCGGCGGGTTCACCAGCGCTTGCAGGCCTTGCGCCGTCGTCGGGTACTTGCCGTTTTTCAGCTTGTAGTGCTCGATGGACTTGCCGATTTCCATGGCTTGGTTGCGCGCGGTGTCGCGTTGGCCTTCTTCGAGTTGGCCCATGACGGCGACGCCCACGGCAGCGGTGACGAGGCCGATGAGGGTGATGACCACCATGATCTCAAGGAGGGACATGCCGCGCGCAGCTTGCGGACGGCGTCGACGACGAAGGTGTGCTGGGGTGTTCATGTTGTCTCCTGCAGGTGCGCCACATTGCTTTGGGTGCTGGCGCGTTCGTCGACGCTGTCGACGACAAAGGGGTGAAAAAGCAGCCGCTACTTGATGAGGGTGTTCATCTCCAAGATGGGCTTGAGAATCGAAAAGACAATGAAGCCGACGGCGCCGCCCATGCCGAGAATCATCAGCGGCTCCAACAACGACGTCATGGCCTTGAGACGCACTTCGACGCGCTTCTCGTAGGCGGTGGCGATGCGGTTCAGCATGTTCTCCAGCTGACCGGTCTTCTCGCCGATGGCGACCATGTGCGTGACCATCGGTGGGAACTGCCCCGACCGTTTCAACGGCGGGGCGATGCCCTCGCCCTCGCGCACGGCGTTCTTGGTGTCTTCGACGGCTTTGGCGATGGTGGCGTTGGCGACGACGGCTTCGACGATGTCGAGGCACACCAACAAGGGCACGCCGCTTTGCAGCAAGGTGCCGAGGGTGCGCGAGAAGCGGGCCACGGCAATCATGCGAAACAAGATGCCGAACAGCGGCAGGCGCAGTTTGATCTTGTCCCAGGTGATGCGGCCTTTCTCCGTCGACAACCACTTGCGAACGCCCAAGACGAACACCACGGTGGCGAGGATCATGGCCCACCAATAGTCGCGTGCCGCCTCAGAGATGAAGATGAGGATCTGCGTGAGAATCGGCAGCTTGGCGTTGGCGTGTTCAAAGATGCGCGTAATGCGCGGCACGACGACGGTGAACAACACGCCCATGATGCCGATGCCCACGAACACCATGATGATGGGGTAGGTCAGCGTGCCGATGATTTGGCTCTTGAGCTGCGCTTGCCCCTCTTTGAAGTCGGCGAGACGCTCGAGCACGACGTCGAGGGTGCCTGACGACTCGCCCGCCCGCACGAGGTTCACGTAGATGTGGTCGAAGATTTTGTGCTTGGCCAACGACACGTGCAGCGAGATGCCCTCGTTGACCTCTTGCTTGATCTCCGAGTAGATGCGCTTGAGGGCGGGGTTTTCGACTTGGTCGATGAGCGCGGTGAGCGACTCCACCATGGGCACGCCCGCTTGCAACAGCGTCGCCAAGTTGCGGGTGGCGATGGCGATGTCGTCGACGGTGATGCGCTGAAAACGGCTGAAGTCGACTTCGGCGTTGAGGCCGCCGCCTCCGCCTTTGCCGTCTTTGCTCTTGCCTTTGCCCTTGCCGCCCGACGCTTTGACGTCGGTGGCCATGATGCCGTCTTTGCGCAACGCCGAACGGGCGGCCTTTTCGGTGTCTGCTTCACGCAGACCCTTCACGGCCTTTCCCTTCTTGTCGAAGCCTTTGTATTCAAAGACGGGCATGGGTACCTCTCGTCGTCGTCATCGTTGCTGCAGGTGCCTACAGGTCAGACGGCCACGCTTTCCAATGATTCGCTGTCGTCTTGGGTGACGCGGTTGACCTCGGCGATGGTGGTGACGCCTTCGACGGCTTTTTGTGCGCCGTCTTCGCGCAGCGAAACCAACCCGCGTTGCTTGGCGACGGCTTTGATTTGGCCGGCGTCGACGTTCTTCGGGATGATGTTGCGCACCTCGTCGTCGACGAGCATGAGTTCGTAGATGCCTTGGCGGCCTTGGTAGCCGGTGTTCTGGCAAGCCGGGCAGCCTTTGCCGCGGTACAGCGTCTTCACCTCTTTGGGGTCGAGGCCGACGGCGGTGAGCTCCACCTCAGACGGCTGGTACGACTCTTTGCACTCGGGGCAGATGGTGCGCACCAGACGTTGCGCGAGCACGCCGATGAGCGAACTGGCGACGAGGAAGGGCTCGACGCCCATGTCGACCAGACGGGTCACGGCACCAGCGGAGTCGTTGGTGTGCACCGTCGACAACACCAAGTGACCGGTGAGCGACGCCTGGATGGCAATCTCGGCCGTCTCTTTGTCGCGAATCTCACCCACCATGATGACGTCGGGATCCTGACGCAAGAACGAGCGCAACCCCGATGAGAACGTCAGATCGATCTTGTTGTTCACCTGCACCTGACCGACGCCGGGCAGCTGGTATTCCACCGGATCCTCGACGGTGAGGATGTTGAGGTCGGGCCGGTTGATCTTCGACAAGCAGCCGTACAGCGTCGTCGTCTTGCCTGAACCCGTCGGGCCCGTCACCAAGATGATGCCGTGGCTCTTGTGAATCAGGCCATTCATGCCGGCCAACACCCGCGGCCCCATGCCGATGTCGGCGAGGTCTTTGAGCACACTCGAGCGGTCGAGCAGACGCATGACGATGCGTTCGCCATACGACGTCGGCACCGTCGACACACGCACGTCGACGTCTTTGCCGGCGACCTTCAGACGAATGCGTCCGTCTTGCGGCAGACGTTTTTCGGCGATGTCGAGCTCGGCCATGATCTTGATGCGCGCCGTCACCGGCTCTTTCACCCGCTTGGGCATGCGCTGGATTTCTTTGAGCACGCCGTCGATGCGGTAGCGCATCAACAGCTCGGTCTCGAAGGGCTCGATGTGAATGTCAGACGCCCGGTCGCGCACCGCGCTCGACAACGCCCAGTTCACCCAGCGGATGATGAAGGCGTCGTCGTCGGTGTTCGCCAACTGGTCGATGAGGTCGACGATGTCTTCTTCTTGGCCGCCGTCGATGCGGTCGAGGTCGTCTTCATCAAACTGCACCTGGCGCGAGGCGCGCTCGAAGATGCGGTTGATGGTCTCGTGAATGACCTTGGTCGGCGCCAAGGCCACGACGAATTCGGCGCGCAACAACACCCGCAAGTCGTCGAGCACGTCGGTGGCGAGGGGGTCGGCGCAGGCGAGGATGATGCGGCCCTCTTGATCGGCGCCCAACGCCACCAGGTGGTTCTGCCGGGCAAACGCCAACGGAATGGCCTGCACAAAGTCGTCGGGAATCTGCTCGTGGTCGATGGTCTCCAACAACGGCAGGTCGAGCTGGGCGGCGAGTGCTTGTTGCACTTGTTCTTTCGTCAGCACCTTCTGGTCGATGAGCAGTTCGCCGATGCGCTTGTGCGGCTGCTCGATCTGCAGGTCGAGGGCGTGGCCGATGTGCGACGCCGAGACCTGAAAGAGGTCGGCGACCACTTCGCCAAAGGCACGTCCGACGAGGTCATGGCGCGACGTGGGCGGCAGGTGCAACTGCTCGGGCAGGTCGTCGCCCTCCAAAGAGGACGATGCGCCCACATCGGTGTCGACGTCGTGCACGTCGAGGGCTTCGGTGACCTGGGTGGTCTCCTCAAAGCCTTCAGCGGCCATCATGTCGTCGTGCTCGACGGTGCTCATCACTTGCCTCCTTCGGCAGCAGGCTCGGCCGCAGCGTCGCCTTCGGCCCCAGCAGCCGCTTCACCCTCGGTGGCGGGGGCGGCGCTGGTGCCTTCAGGTTGTGCAGCAGGTGCAGCGGCTGGCTCCTCGTCGGCGAGGTCGGCGTCGTCAAAAGGCACCAGCGGAGCGTCGGGCGTCACCAGGGCTTCGCCCTCGACGCCGGGGCCGCCGTTTTCGATCTTTTGCAGCTCGCCCTCGACGTCTTGAATGAGGCGCGCGAGCGGGCCCGACTTCTTGCGGTAGTCGATGTACGGGTTGTACGAGTTCGACGAGCCAAAGAAGTTCTCGACGAAGACTTGGCGTTCTTCGAGTTTGCGCTCGTAGATTTCGCGGAAGTCTTCACGGTCGCGCACCACGTACGGCGTGAGCACGAGGATGAGGTTGGTCTTCTGCTCGCTGTCGTTCCACTGTTTGAACAGCCAGCCGATGATGGGCAGGTCGCCGAGGATGGGGAACTTCGACTCGGAGTCGCTTTTGCGGTTGGAGATGAGGCCGCCGATGATCACCGTCTGTTGGTCTTTGACGACGACGGTGGTCTGCGCCGAGCGGTTGGTGATGATGGGCTGGTTCAAGCCGTTGCCGACGGGCACGGAGCCACCGAGGTCGGAGACCTCTTCTTCAATTTCCAAGCGGATGTCGTTGTCGACGTTGACGTGGGGGGTGACGGTGAACTTCAGCTTCACGTCTTCGTAGGCCACTTGCTGCAGGCCGCCAAAGGCGCTGTTGCCGGCGGGGGAGATGCCACGCACCACGGGGATGCGCTCACCGACCGAGATTTCGGCTTTTTCGTTGTCGGTGGTCATGATGTGCGGCGTCGACAACACGTCGACGGCAGCGTTGGTTTGCAGCGCATTCAACACCATGCCGAACGACGGCACCGCAAAGCCGAAGGCGTCTTCAGAGCCTGGGATGGCGGGCCCACGAAACGCCAACCAGCCGAGCAAGTTCTCCAAGCTTTGCGTGGCGTCGACGACGGAGCCGAGGTTCGACGCGTCCACCGTGCCGGGGTTGTTGCTCAGCTGTTCGAAGAGCTGTTGCGCCGCCAACGACTGCGCCGACGACGTCACCAACTGTTGGCCACCTTGGTTGGCAATGATGCCGAGGCCGTCGCCGTCGAGGCCGGGCACCGTCGCCGGCAAACCGCCGTAGGCGTCAAGGCTGAAGCGACGGCTTTGCGTGAGGGAGACCTCGAGAATGGCGGCCTCGACGAACACTTGCGGACGTTTCACGTCGAGCTGCTCGATGACTTTGGAGAGGGCGCGGTAGTCTTTGGGCGACGACGTCACCACCAGGGAGTTGGTGGATTCGTCGGCGGTGACCTTCACTTCGCCTTCAAACAGCTGGGCGGGGTCGTTGCTCTTCTTTTTGTTCTTGCTCTTGCTCGACGAGCGGCTGTTGCGCGAGCCCTGGGCGAGCGACGACAACGTCGACGCTGTCTTTTGCGCGTCGGCGTTGTTGAGAGCGTGCACGAAGATCTTCGACGTGGCGCTGTGGTCTTCAGAGGGGATGTCGAGGATGTCGATGACTTCTTTCACCCGACGAAAGGCCCGCGTCGACGAGATGATGAACAGCTTGTTGGTGCGTTCGTCGGCGACGATCTTGTCGATGGCGACGTCTTCGAGGGCGGCCATGTCGTCGGAGATGGCGGCGGCGCCTTTGGTGCCACGCTTGGGGGTGCCTTTGTTTTTGCTGGTGCCGCCCTTGGTCGACGCTTTGTCAAAGATGTCGGTGAGCTTCTGCTGCACCTGCGCGACCTCGGCGTACATGATGTCGACGACGTGAATGCGGCTGGTGGCGGCAGCGGCGCCAGCGACGTCGACACGCTCGAGAATCTTCATGATGCGGCGGATGTTGGAGGCGGCGTCGGTGATGATGAGAAAGCCGTTGCCCACCATCTGCAAGTCGCCGTTTTTCGACATCATGGCGCGCAAGATGCTCTGCACTTGGTCTTTGCCGACGTGCTTGAGGTCGTGCAGCAAGGTCACTTGGCTGTCGGTCCACGGCAGGTCGTTGACCTTGTCGTAGATGGGCCCGGCGTCTTTCACCGCGTTTTTGCGCTCGACGACTTTGTAGAACCGACCGGCACGAATGAGGGCCATGTTGTTCGTCGCCAACGCCGACAAGAACGCCGCGTACGCCTGGTCGACGGTGACGGGCTTGTGGCTGATGATGGTCAGCGTCTTCTTGCCGCCCTTCACGCTCTCCGAGAGGATGAAGTTGCGGCACGTCAGGCGCGACACTTCTTTGAGCACGTCGAAGACGGTGGCTTCGTTGTGATTGAAGTGAATGAGGCCGCGGGCCTTCTTGCACTTCTTGGCGGGCGGGCGCCCTGCTTGCGCCACCACCGAGTCGACACGCGCGCTCGACGTCGACACCGAAGAAGAAGAGACGTCAGGCAGGTGCTTGTCGCGCAGCTTTTGGGCGCGGGCTTGTTGGCGTTGCAGACTCTCGTCTTGCAGGCCACGCAACGAGCGGCCGACCTCAGACGCTTGCGGCTTGGCCGTCGCTTGCGCGGGCAGACGGGCTTGGGCGTGCGCTGCAAAGGTCAGCGCAATGGCCAGCGTCGACGACGCCCACACGCGAGTGCGAAGAAAAGAAGGTCGAGCACGACGAGCTTTGTGTTGAGCAACAGACATCATGTTGGGTCTCAAGGCAGGGTCCGAAAGGACGGGTGCTGTGCAAAAGCGAAAGCAAAAAGGGTGAGGTCGACGGGGCCGTCGGGGCGTGTCGTCGACGGAGAGGTCATTGGGTGATGGCGTAGTCGATGGTCACGGGCTTGCCGCGGCGCTTGATGTCGACAGAGATGGACTTCGACGACTTCAGCTTCTGGTAGATCTCCAACGCCTTGTCGGGGCTGTTGATCTCGTAGCCGTTCACCTTCTGGATGATGTCGCCGTTGCGCACGCCAATCTTGGAGTACAGGGAGCCGGGACGGATGGAGAACAGCTTGAAGCCGATGGTCTCGCCGTTTTCAAACGCGGGCACCACGCGGGCCTGGCCGGCCAACTTCGACAAGTTGCCGAGGGCTTTGTCGACTTCGTCTTGGGTGATTTCGTAGCTGTTGGGGCCGACTTTGGAGATGCCTTCGCCGAAGTCATCCTTCTTGTCGCCTTTGTCTTTTTTCTTCTTCTTGCGCTTTTTGCGCTTCTTCTTTTTCTTCTTCTTGTCGTCGTTGGGGTCGTCGACGAGCAAGTACTCCATCTTGTTTTCTTCGGTGTTCATGACGTACACGCGCTCGACGCCGATGTGCCACACGGTGTGGGTCTCCATCAGGGTCTTGCACGGCGCCACCGGCGGCAAATAGACGTTGGGGTTGGTGCCGGCGTCTTCACTCGCCTCTGGGCGCGGCGCCTCACACTCGTTCACGCTGTACAACCGCGCTTCGGCCTTGCGGCCCTCGCTCTCGTCGATGATCGACGCCAACGACAAGGTGTGGTCGCCGAACACCACCGTGCCCACCACTTTGGCGCGCAGCTCCGACAGCTCGGCGTTTTCCCAGCTGGGGACGGACGTGTCGCCAACCTCGGGGGTGTCCGTCGTTCCTTCGTCTGTCGTGGTGGAGGGAGGAACATACTCTTCGAACAGCGCATCAAAGATGTTCTGCTCGTCGGCGAGGTCAAACCGCTTCGGCCGCTTCTTCACCGTCGGCTTGCTGGTCGCCGCTGGCGCCACCGCCACCGCTGTGGCGTCGTCGAGCAGGTGCCCGACGATGACGTTGGTGCCTTTGGCGAAAAGGTAGGCGACCACGGCCACCATGAGCACATGCACCACCCAAAAATGCCGCTTGAACAACGCTTCCATCAAACGCTCCACCCACCCGTGCTGCGGGATCCACAACATCAAGGCGGCGCTTGTCCCGAACATTCCAAAATCATCAGTTTTTTCAAGTACATGCTGGCGTGACCCAGCTCCAAATCCTGCCAAGCTGACAAAACGCTCGTGCCGCGGGCACCCCGTCTGCCATTTTGGCAATCCGGCGTTTTTGGCCCTGCACACCTTGCGCTTTCTTTTTTGTTTTCAATGACCTGCAAAAGCAAGCGGCCTCCGCCACTTTGACGAGGTGACAGAGGCCAGACCACTTTTTTTCGCACACCTTCGACGGGAGGCGAGGATCCCGCCGTCGGGGATGGCGCCGGTCAACCGCGGGCCTGCACCAGCGTGCGCACCACCTCGGCAAAACCGTGCCCGCCCTGCCCTTCGACGACGAACTTCGGCGCCTTGCCGTCGGCCGACAACGCCTCCAAATGCGGCGCGATGTTGGCAACGCCCACCGCCCACGGCGTGCGGCAGAACATGGAGCCGTCGTTCTTGGAGTCGCCCACGTACACCACGCGATGGGCCATGTCGTCGAGGGGCGCGCCTTCTTCTTGGCGCAGCACGCGGTCGACCATGGCCGCTTTGTCGAAGTCGCCGAACCATGCGTTGATGTGCACACTCGATTGCGCCACCGTCAGCCCGTGGCCCCGCAAGATGTCGCGGATGCGGCTGGCGTCTTTCTCCTCGACGAGGGGGCCGTCTTCGACGAGGTCAAATGCGCTGTCGTACACCCGCCCGATGTTGTCGGTGGCCAAGCGCGCAGCGGCCACTTGTTGGCGCACGTCGGCTTCAGCGCGTTTGCGTTTGCGGGTGTTTTCTTGGCGCACGGCTTCGTCGGGTTCGGCGTGCACCACCTCGACGCGTCCGCCCTCGCGCTTGATGAAGCAGGCGGCTCCGGTTTCGCCGACGGCCATGTCGAGGGGGAAGACCCGCAGCAACATCTCGGCCCAAGACAGCGAACGACCGGTCACCGCCATCAGTTTGAACCCCGCGTGGTGGGCGTCGACGAGGGCTTGGTGGGCCTCCACCGGCAGCAATCCCTCGACGGTGAGGGTGTCGTCGACGTCAAAACACAACCACGTCACCTGGGCCAAAGCCGCAGCATCGGCAGAAGAAAACAGAGGCAGGGAGGGCGAAGTGACGGGCGCACGCATGGGAGGATCCTGACCGATGGCGGGGTGCGGCTGAGCGCGGTAAGCAGGGGGTGGAGTTGGAGGTATCGCGCCTGCGCCCGTGGCTCAACGTGTCAGTCGACACCGAAGTTGCGACGCCTGCGCCCCCACAAAGTGGGGACATCAACGAGGACCCACATGCGTTTTTCAGCAACCGCCTTGCCCGTCAAACTCGCCTTGCTCGTCATGAGCATCGTCCCCGCCCTCACCGCTTGTGGGCCGAACTACCTCACGCCCGATCAGGTGCGCAGCCACATCGAGAACCCCGGCGGTGAAGTGTCGTCGGCCAAGATGCCGTTCGCCGTCGACGACCTCTTTCGCGCCAAACGTGCGTCGGGCGCTGAAGACTACGCCTTCTTCTTGAAAGGCGACGCCCCTGGCGCCTCCATGGCCATGTCGAACTCCGTCTCGTACGCCAACCCCGTCGCGGATGTGTTCTGCGCCGCGTCGTTGGTGGCATCGATCGCGGCCTTCGACGACTGCACCGAAGGCACCGACTGCGAGGCCGAGTTCATCATCGACTCCTGCCTGCTGCGCATGGGCGACAACGGCGACGAGCTCGCCGACGGTCGCATCGTGTTTTACATCAAGTCGGTGGAGACAGAGACGGCGTTCGAAGACGAAATGCGCATCACCTTCGAGGCCTTCTCGTCGACGTTCACCTCCGACGTGCTCGACTCGGGCGAAGAGGTCACCACCGAAGTCACCGAAACCCTCGACGGCATCATCGCCGTGGCCAGCACCCAACAAAAAGAGCGCGACGAAGTCGAAGCCATCTTCTCGGCCGACGTCGACTACCGCGTGCAAAAAGCCGACGTAGGCATGTTCGAAGACCCCATCCTTGAACGCAGCCGCGCCACGGCCGCCATGCGCTTCACCGCCATCGAAGAAGAGGGCTTCTCGTCGGGCACCCTCGACCTCCTCGCTTTCGTCGACGAGACCGACGACACCCGCGATGAGAGCGTCGTCATCAGCTTCGCCGCCGAGAGCCGCGACGTGGGCAACCTGAACTTGTCGAACGCCACCCTCGAGGTGAGCGGCAGCAACGGCAACTTCATCTGCTCGTTCTCGTCGGCCGAAGAGACGTTGGGCGCCGAGACCTCCAGCTACCACTCCGAAGGCCAATGCACCGACCTCGACAGCGGCGAAGAGTGGACGTTCAACAGCGACGTCGAAGCCGCCTCCTGACACGCTCCGCTGTTGCCGCACAACGCCCGCCTCGTGCGGGCGTTTGTCGTGCGGGCGTTTGTCGTGCGGGCTTTGTCGTGCGGGCAAGACCCTTTGTGGTTCAACGCCAGGGCACCGGCTTGTATGACTGCTGCAGGAGGACGTCGTGTCCAGCGCCCCACCTTCGATTCTTGCCCGCATCGTGCAGCAGAACATTGTGCATCTGCGCACCGACCGGCCCGACAAAGCCGACGCCGTCTTTGCGGCGTTGCCAGACGACTGGTGGTCGACGGTGCAGGACGCCTCGCACTTGGCGTGGCTGCCCCTCGACGTCGACACCCAGTGGGACAAGGCGGTGTATTTCGCCCTCGGACGTGACGACGCCTACGCCTATTTTCGCGAGAGCATCCGCACCCACCTGATGGGGCCATGGCTCGCGGCCATCTTGCGTCCCGCCCTTGCCCTGGCCGGACGTCACCCTGCCAAAGCCCTCAAGTTTGCCGACGTCGGTTGGCAAAAGAGCTACCGCCACAACGGACGGCTGTGGTTCGAGACGGTGTCGGATCGCGAGGTCATGGCGCGGTGGATCGACGCCCCCGACCCCAACACCTACATGGTGTTGGCGACGGCAGCGTCGTTGCACGCCATCTTTGACATTCTCAAGCTCGACGCCACGCAACGCACCTTGCCCGTCGACGACGAGGCGCCCCACACCCGCAGCTTTCGCTTTCAGTGGTAGCTACTCAGCAGCGTTGAGTTCGGCGAGGAACTCCTCTTTGGTGATGAGGCCCTTTTTCGCCAGCACCCGCATCAACGCCCAGAAGTTTTTCTCCAGCGATTCCATCTGCCCGTCGACGACGGCACGTTCTTGCGCCACGGCTTCTTGCACGGCCGTGTTGGGTGGCACCGCAAAACCGGGGCTGGTTTGCGGCATGGCCATCATATAGGCGCCGGTGGGCTGGTTCTGAAACGCCGCCTGCGGGTAGTGCGACTGCGCGGGCCCGTGCCCTGGAGCGGTGGGGTTGCCATAGGGGTCGAACCCCGGCGGCGGCGCGTACACCGGAGGCCCCGTGGGCACCTCTTGGTTGGGCGACGGGGCCGGCTGGGGGGGCGGCTGGTGGCCAGTGAGATCGCGAACGCTCACCTCGCCGGTGCTGTCGACGACGCGCACTTCACCGCCGCGGATGATGGTCATCTCGGAGCCCGACTCCGGCTCCCCTGGCGCGGCCTGCTGCTTCACCTTCTCGAAGCTCAGCGGCGGAATCTCTTTGTTTTGCTTGTGGTAGTAGCGGTCGATGGCCGCCCGCAGCGACGAGATTTGCGCGATGGCCGGCCGCACCGTCATGTTGGTCAAAAAGCTGACCTCGTCGACGGCGGCCACGTTGAGGGGGTCGACCATGGCCAACAACAAGTTGTTGCGTCCATTCACCGACTTCACTGCGATGGGAAAGACGTCGAACTTGTCGCACATCGCCGCCTTCAGCGTCGCAATGGCCTGGGGTTCGATGATGACCTTGGCGAGGTCGACCATGGGAATCTGCATGACCTCAGACAGCACCCGCGTGATGGTGCCCTCGGCGACCATGCCCTTCTCGACGAGGGCCACACCCAAGCGTTTGCCCCACTGACGATGGTGGGCCAACGCCGAGTTGAGTTGGTCGACGTCGATGACGCCACGCTCGAGGAGGATTTCACCCAGGCGCTTTTTCATTTGCATCCTCAACACTGCTGGCCGCCTGCGGCCATAGACCCCAACAGTGTGCGCCACCGAGGCGTCGCCTCCCATTTTTTGCCCCCTTTTTGCGCCTCTTTTCGGCGACTTTTTGCGTCTCCTTTCAGCCACCTGCACGCCCGACGTCGTTCTCGCGCTCCACCCCCCTTGTTTTCAGCAATGAAATCAATCTATTAAGCGCGTTCACCTGCAGCAGGAGCATCTGGTGGAGTTCAACATCCGACGCGGCCAAAACACCTGGCGTTTTGATCCCGTCGACCGTCTGTGGACGGTGGTGACGCAAAACCGGCAAGCCCAGTGGGTCCCCCCTGTGGCGGCCGACACCTTGGGCAACAACCCCTTCGTCGACGACGATTTTGCTTTGCCGTTTCTCGACGAGGCTGTCAGCGGCAACCGCCGGGCGGTGGCGCTGCCCTCGCCGACGCCATCCCTCGCCATCGAAGACCCACCTCCGGTGTTTCAACCGTTTCAGGCCGAAGGCGCGCTCGGCGCCCACGAGCTCATCGTCCCCTTGTTGCCGGGCGTCGACGCCCGAGACGCCGCCGCCTTGTCGGCCGGCGAGCTCAGCACCGACAGCTGGGAGGCCATGTGGACGGTGCTTCGCCGCCGTCTGTGGGCGCTGTCGAACGACCGGCGGTTTCACCAGGCCCGGGTGCTCTTCCCCGCCCAGGGGCAGCGCAAGCTGCAGCATCCGCACTTGCACCTGTTGGCGCTGCCGCTGCCCACCGACACCTGGCCGAAGTCGGCGTGCCCGGTGTGCGCCGACGTGCAACACGCGCGGGATCGCGGCCGGGTGGTCGCCACCGTCGACGACGTCACCGCATGGGTGCCGTTTGCCCCCAAGGGTGCCCTGCACGTGCGCATCGGCGCCGACGCCCACGTCGGATGGATGCAAGAAGACGACCTCTCTCACAAAGACACCTGCAGCTTGCTGCGCCGCGTGACCCAAGCGGTCGAGGGCGTCAGCGGCGGGCTCGATGTCTGCGTGGCCGGCGCCCAAGTGCCGTTGAACAGCAATGAGGGCGGGCATTTTCTCCTCGACGTCTTCGTCCCTTACGACAAAGACGCAGTGTTTCGCGACATTGGCGTGCGGGTGTGTCCGACGTCGCCCGAACGGCTTGCCCAACTGCTGCGCGATTGGTTGCACGAGGCGTAGCGCCCGGGGCTCATGGCTGGTCCTCGACGACAAAAGCACCCCGAGGGGTGCTATTTGCTATTTGCGTTTCGAACGCTTCTTCTTCTTTCGCTTCTTCTTCTTTTTGCGGCTCGAACGCTTTTTTCGTTTGTTCTTCTTGGTGCTCTTGCCGCTCGAATTGAGCCCCTTGGCACTCTCCTCAATGACCAGCTCAAACGACGACACCCACACCAGCTGCACGTCGGTGGTTCGTGACGACTGCGCCGTGCGAACCATTGAAAGGCTGTCGCCCGAGTCGACGAGCACGGCATTTTGCAGCACTTCAAGCACGACGCTGCCCTGCCCCAGGGTGTCGTCGCGCTCGACGATGTAGCGCCCGGCTCGGCAGTTGCCCATGTCTTGCGCCAGCTCAAAGATTGCGGCGCGGCCCCCAGGCTCGTCGTTTTTGGCCTCTTTTGCAGAATCGTCGGCGGGAGCGGCCGGCGTGCCCTCGGCGTCAGCCGCGGCCGGCGCCTCGTCGGTGCCGTCGACGTCATTCGCGGCGTCGTTGCCAGCTTCTTCTGCGGCAGCTGCTGGCGTCGCTGCCGCTTCGGGCTCGGCTTCATCCTCGAGGTCGGCCTCCTCCAAGATCTCCACCAGCCTCAGTGCGTCGCCGAATTGCAGCGGAAGCGGCGTCGACCACGTCGACACGGTGTGCTCGATGGACACCACCTTGCGGCTGCCTTCGTCTTTCTCCACCAGGCGCAACACGCGTGCTTCGCGGTGTTCTTTGGCGTCGTCTTGGTCGACCCCTTCGAACAGCGCCGCGCAATCCGACGTGCGCATCAGGGTGTCGTCGTGGTCGGCCTGCTCCCCCGCCCACGATGGGGGCGCCAGGGCCAACACAGGCAGCAACGACAGAGAAGCGACAAGGAGGCGAAGCATTCCAGATTCCTTTGCGTCAGTCAGGCCGTGGCTTTGGGTGAGGCTCTGCACGGCGTCCCCTCATGTGGCCTCGTGTAGCGGACTGAAGAGGCGACGTCACGTCGCCGACCGCACATCCGCTCACAACGCCGCAGCCCCCTTCGGCATTCCTGCCGGCGTTGCGTCTCGCGTGCACAAAAAAATGCCGCTGCGCACATCGCAGGGGACCCTACCGTTGCTTCCTTCCGGACCTGGCGGAGTTCGGGCGTTGCGATTGCGCAGCGACACAAGGGAGCTGATTGCTCAGCTCAGCATGGCGGACAGAGAGGGATTCGAACCCTCGATAGGCTATTCACCTATACACGAGTTCCAGTCGTGCGCCTTCAACCACTCGGCCACCTGTCCATGCTGCTGTTGTGCGCTCAGGTGGTGAAGCTGAGCGATTTGTCGTCGACAAACGGGTTCAGAAGACTCTGAAGCGTCGCCGCCGGCTCTTGCGAGCGGGGCCTTCTGTGAAGCATTCATCAGAGGATTTCAACCCCTTTTGCCGTGTTTCTTCTGGCTTTCGACGTTTTTGTCGAGCGCGTTCTTCATGCAGTGCCCGCCGGCTGCGCCGCAAACAAAAACCCCGGCCGAAGCCGGGGCAGTTGCGCGGCGACGACGTCGTCGACGTCGACGCGGTCGGTTGCTCGGCTCACTTCTTGAACGAGCGGATGAGCTTCACCAGCTCTTTTTGCACGTCGTCTTTGCCTTTGAGCTGGGCGCCGAAGGGAGCCATCAGCGGGCTGAGGCCAGCAGCGGGGCCGCCTTCCATGATGACTTTGAGGATCTTGGCGTCGTCGGTTTTGCCGTGCCAGGCAGCGTCGGTGAAGTTGCGGGGGGCAGGCTTGAGGGCTTTTCCGGCAATGCCGTCGCCCGCGCCGGTGGCACCGTGGCAGGTGGCGCACAGCGTGGTGTACATGGTTTTGGCTTCGGCAGCGGGGTCGGCGGCGGCGGCCTTGACCGGCTCGGCTTTGGCGGTTTCGGCTTTGGCAGGCTCTGCTGCTTTCTTCACTTCGGCCGTGGCTTTTTCAGCAGGCTTGGCGTCGGCTTTGGGCTTGTCGGAGCAGGCGGCAGCGGCGAGCGCCACGCAGGCGATGAAGACGATCTTTTTCATGGTGTTTCTCCTTCAGCGCCTGGTACGTGGGCACCGGTTGGCGCGGTGGCGGGGCTCTCATTCCCCGTCGACACACTCGGTCTAGTGGTTTGGTGCTCGACGTCAACGACCTTTGACGCGCGGCGACAAAGTACCGCAGGCCACCGCGTCGGGATCTGCACAGTTGCCGCAGCGATCCCACAGAAATGGCCGTGCGCGTGGCATTCGCAGCTGGGTTGCAGCTCAGTCCGACGTCGGCGCCTCGACGACGAATTCGATCAAGTTGGAGGCGTCGTCGAACATGCGCAACACCTCACAGCTGTTGAAGTCACACACAGACGCTTCTTGCGATGCGTGAAGCCAACCGCCCAGTGCAACAGAGGCCACGCCCAACGGGGCGTCGTCTGGAATGCCCAGCCACAGGCGTCGCTCGTCGAGCTGAGGGTCGAGGTCGACGGTGAACGCATTTTCGCCGTTTTGTTCGGCGGGCAGTGTCCGAGGCTCTTGCGCCGTCAGCGTCAGGCCAAAGGCGTCGGGGAACACGACCTCCAACGTGTCGCCGGGCGCCGTGGTGCGCTGTGGAACCTCCACCCGCTGCGGCAGCAACACATGGGGCACCACCACGCGCATCGTCGTCTCACCGTCGTCAAAGACCACCTCAAGTGGCGCGTCCGTTCGTGCCAAGACGCCGTCAGCGCGAGGGCCCCAGCAGCCGCCCGCCGGATAGACCGGGTCAAAGCGCGGTCCATCCAGCGACGCGGGCGTCGTCGTCAACGGCATGGCGTTGGCCGTGACCTCGACGCTGGCTTCAAACGTGGGGCAAGCCCATCGGCCGGCTTCGTTGACGCGCACGTCGTCTGGCATGTCCGACGGGTAACGGTCATCGACCTCCACGCGAACCTCGACGACGTCGGGGTCACCGTCGACAGCGCGGGTGGTCACCCAAATGTCGACGTCGCTCCACAGCTGCAGCGGCGCGTCGACGGTGTCGCTTCCGGCGGGGGCGCAGCCACCAAGGGCCGTGAGCGCACAGAGCACCCCACAAGCGCAAAACGACAGAAACGAAGGTGAATGCATGGCGGCCCCCAGCGACGTGCATGGCGTCAAAAATCAGCTCGGATGTGCCATGGCCCTTCTGCCACTGCAAACGGATCCAACCTTGTTGTCGACGCCAAACACAAAGCCGACCCAGGTGGGTCGGCTGTGCGGTGGCAACGCGTGGGAGCGGTTTGCGCTGTGTCAGCTGCGTTGGGCTCAGTGCGCTGCTGGGGGCGCGTACGACGTCAGCTTGATGCCGTCGACGGCAGCTGTGTACTCGTCCATGGTCGGCGTGCGGCCGAGGATGCTGGAGAGCACCACAACCGGCGTCGAGGCCAAGAGCGACTCGCCCTTCTTCTCGTCGCTGTCGGCGACCACGCGGCCTTGGAAGAGGCGGGTCGACGTTGCCATGACGGTGTCGCCCTTCTCGGCCTTTTCTTGGTTGCCCATGCAGAGGTTGCAGCCCGGGCGCTCGAGGTACATGACGTTGTCGTAGACCTTGCGCGCCTTGTCTTTGGGGTTGTCGTCGTCAAAGACGAAGCCCGCGTATTTTTGCAGCACGTCCCAATCGCCTTCTTCTTTGAGCTCCTCGACGATGTTGTACGTCGGGGGGGCGACGACGAGGGGCGCTTTGAAGGTCACGCTGCCTTCTTGCTTTTCGACGTTGCGCAGCATCTGGGCGAGGATTTTCATGTCGCCTTTGTGCACCATGCAGGAGCCCACGAAGCCGAGGTCCACCGTCTTTGCTCCCTCGTAGTGGGAGATGGGGCGGATGGTGTCGTGGGTGTAGCGCTTCGACGGATCGTCGTTGTGCACGTCGGGGTCGGCGATCATGGGCTCGACGATTTGGTCGAGGTCGACGGTGAACTCGGCGGAGTACACAGCGTCGTCGTCGGGCATCAGCGGCGGGCGTTCGCCAGAGCGAATCTCTTTGATGCGCTGCTCGGCTTTGGCGTGCAGGCCAGCGAGAACCTTCTTCTCGTTGTCCATGCCTTTGTCGATCATGATCTGGATGCGGCTCTTGGCGATCTCCAACGACTCGATCAACGTCTCTGGCTCGGAGATGCAGATGGAGGCCTTGGCCTTCATCTCGGCCGTCCAGTCGGTGAACGTGAACGCCTGGTCGGCGAGCAACGTGCCGATGTGCACCTCGATGATCTTGCCTTGGAAGACGTTCTCGCCGAACTGCTTCAACATCTGGGCTTGGGTGGCGTGCACGACGTCACGGAAGTCCATGTGGTCTTTCAAGGTGCCCTTGAAGGTGACCTTCACCGACTGCGGAATGGGCATGGTGGCTTCGCCGGTGGCGAGGGCCAAGCCCACGGTGCCGGAGTCGGCGCCGAAGGCCACGCCTTTCGACATGCGCGTGTGGGAGTCGCCGCCGATGATCACCGCCCAGTCGTCGATGGTGATGTCGTTCAGCACTTTGTGAATGACGTCGGTCATCGGCGCGTAGGCGTGCACCGGCGAGCGGCCCGTGATGAGCCCGAAGTCGTTCATGAACTTCATCAGCTTGGGAATGTTCACCTGGGCTTTTTTGTCCCACACCGACGCGGTGTGGCAGCCCGATTGGTAGGCGCCGTCGACGGTGGGCGAGATGACGGTGGCGGCCATCATTTCCAGCTCTTGCGACGTCATGAGGCCGGTGGTGTCTTGCGAGCCGACGATGTTGACCTTCACGCGCACGTCAGAGCCGGCGTGCAGCGTCTTGCCTGGCGTCGAGCCCACCACGTTGCGGTTGAAGATCTTCTCGACGGCGGTGAGGCCTTGGCCGTCGTGCGAAATCTCTTTCGACGGGGCGTACACCACGGGCATGTCGACGCCGAGAATGCCGGCGGCGGTGGTTTGCAGCTTCTTGCCGAACACCACGGCGTAGGAGCCGCCCGCACGAATGAACTCCAGCTTTTGCGGGGTCAGCGCGGCGGAGATGTCGGCGAGCTCTTTTTGGCCGCTCTCGTCGTACAGCTTCTTGTCTTTGGTGTTGATGGTCAGCACGGTGCCGGTGTCGACGGAGAAGACTTGTTCGAGCACCACGTCGCCATCTTCGTCGAGCACCACGTCGCCGTGGTCGTCGACTTTCTTCACCCAGTTCTTGAGGTCGATGCCGATGCCGCCGGTGACGCCGACGGTGGTCAAGAAGATGGGGGAGATGCCGTTGGTGCCACCGACGATGGGGGCGATGTTGATGAACGGCACGTAGGGGCTGGCTTGCATGCCCGTCCACAGCGCGACGTTGTTCACACCCGACATGCGGGAGGAGCCCACACCCATGGTGCCCTTGTCGGCGACGAGCATGACGCGCTTGTCGGGGTGCTGTTCTTTGAGTGCGGTGAGCGCCTGTTGTTTTTCTTGGTTGTGCTCGAACAAGCACTTGCCGTGCAGCTCGCGGTCGGAGCGGCTGTGGGCGTCGCTGCCGGGCGAGAGCAGGTCGGTGGAGACATCGCCCACGGCGGTGACGTAGGTGACGACTTGGATGGTCTCGTCGACGGCGGGCAGCTTGGTGAAGAACTCGGCGTTGACGTAGCTCTCGAGAATGTCGCGCGCGATGGCGTTGCCGGCCTTGTTGGCCTCGTCGAGACGGTCGGTGTCGGCTTCGTACAAGAAGACTTGGGTCTTCAGCACAGCCGCGGCGTCTTTGGCGATGGCGTCGTCGTCGCCGAGGGCGAGGTCGAGCAGCACGCGCACCGATGGGCCACCCTTCATGTGCGACAACAGTTCGAAGGCGAAGCTGGGGGTGATCTCCTCGACGGTGGCTTGGCCGAGAATGATCTCTTTGAGGAAGTCGGCCTTGGCGCCCGCGGCGCTCGTGGTGCCGGGGAGGGTGTTGTAGATGAAGAACTGCAGCGCGTCTTTGCGTTGCTCGTGGCCGGGCTCGCGGATGCGCTCGACCAACGCGTCGACCAACACGGCGTCTTCGATGGGCTTGGGATGCAGACCATCCGCTTTGCGCGTTTCGATTTGTGCGAGGTAGTCGGCGTACACGTCGCCGCTGCCCGACTTGCCTTCAACGATTGGTAGTTTTTCACCCATGGGCGTCTCCAAAGTGGAATGGGAAATTCATCTGTGACGCGCCGCGTATAGCACGAAAAAAGCCTCCCCGTCGAGGGAGGCCATCCATTTGCCCGCCGACGTCGTCGACGGTGGATGTAGCGTCAGTCGGCCTTCTTCGCCAACGCATCGAGCAGCGACGCGAAGTTGAAGGCGGCAAATCCGACTTGGTCGGACGGCGCCGGCAAATCGGCGAGGGCGTTGTCGTTGTCGGCGCTCTCGAACTTGTCTTTTTTCACGGGCGGTGGGTTGTACTTCATCAACGCCCCCGACTTGGCGCGCAGTTGTTTGGGGGGCTCCCCTGTGCCGCCTTTGAAGGCACCCGACGACTTCAGCGCCGCCTCGTTCACCGTCGCCAGGCGAAACATGTGGGCGAGGCCGTTGAGCTCTTCGCTGGCCCCCGAAAACGCCAGCTGAAACTTGTCGCCGGCGGTGGCGAGGTCGAGTTTGCCGCTCAAGGCCGCTTCAAAGTCGGCGCTGGACCCTTTGAGGTCGAGGTCGCCCGCGTCGGCGGCCCCTTCGCGGACTTCGAGGGAGGCGAGGTCCCACGTCCAGCTGCCAGCGCCGTCGACGTTGAAGGTCACGGCGCCTTCACCGGTGTCTTCGGCGGCGAACTTGTCTTTGACCTTGGTGAGCACCTCGGAAACAAAGAAGTGGGCGTCGAGCTTTTTCACGTCGTCGATGGCAAAGGGAAGCTTCATGGCGTGGCGTCTCCTGGATCACAAAGAGTGAGGCTGCAAAAGCGAAAGCCCCACCTTCTGTAGCAGAAGGAGGGACTTGAGCGGAAGAACACAAGCAAGAAGCTGGTGCTCAGTACTCGCGGTAAGGGCGACGGTCGCCGGTCTCTTGCAGCGTCTTGCCTGGATCTTCTTGGAAGAACATCTCGTAGCGGCGGCCTTCGACGTAGCCACCCACGCCGGCGGAGCCGTCGGGCCAAGCTTCGATGATGGTCTTGCCTTTTTGCAGGTCGACGGTGAGGTCGATGGCGGTGGCGTATTCGGCTTGCGAGGGATCGTTGCGCGGGATGTTGCGAATGGTTTCGCTTTTGCCGTCGGGGTAGGTCACGCGCACCGAGTAGGTGTTGCTCTTGGCGTAGCGCTCGGCCGAGGTGGGGTCGCGGCCTTGGTCGTGGCCGGAGACGTTGACCACCATGGTCATGTCGAGCTTCATGGAGCCGTCTTTGGGGGGCTTGTTGACGACGGCGACCTTGGGCTTGCCGGTTTTGTAGCTGAAAGCGTACTGGTCGACATCGGCGTTGGCGATGCGCATTTGCGACGAGGAGGCGCCGCCGTCGCGTGCCGATTGGCCCATGTCGCGAATGTCAGAAGCCACCGACGGGTGACGGTTGAACTGGCGGGGCTTCAGCGAAGAGGCGTCCACAGGGCTCGAAGACGAGGAGCCTTGGGTGCGCGTTTGCGTGCGGTTGAACATGTTGCCAAGACGGAAGCTCATGATGGGCCTTTCGTGACGCGGTCGAATGCGCGGTGGTCTTCCCTTTTATGGCAAACGCGCAAATTTCGGCGAGCATTTGGCGGATCTTCGACACGATCCATCTGTCGCCAGCAAGAAAGCCCCGCAACCATCTGATTCGCGGGGCTTTTTTGGGGTTTTTCAACCGACGTTTACGCCTCGAGGCCCAAGGCGACGAGGCCCGGCAATGCCTTGCCCTCGAGCAATTCGAGGCTGGCGCCCCCGCCGGTGGAGACGTGGGACATGCTCTCGGCGGCCTCGCCTTTGTTCACCGCAGCGACGGAGTCGCCCCCGCCGATGACGGTGAACGCGTCGGAGGCGGCGACGGCTTCCATCACGCCCATGGTGCCTTTGCTGAAGCTCTCCCATTCGAACACGCCCATGGGCCCGTTCCAGAAGATGCACTTCGCGTTGGCCAGCGCATGGCGGATGTTCGACAGCGACTCCGGCCCGATGTCGAGGCCCATGACGTCGTCGGTGAAGTCTTCGGTGGTCACCGTCTTCGGCTTGGCGTTCTCGTCGAAGTCGGCCGCCACGATGTGGTCTTCAGGCAACAAGAACTCGACGCCCTTTTTCTTGGCCTGCTCGAGGATGGACTCGGCGATTTTCAGGCGGTCTTCTTCAACACGGCTCTTGCCGACGTTGTGCCCTTGCGCCTTCAAGAAGGTGTAGGCCATGGCGCCGCCGATGATCATCTTGTCGACGCGGTTCATCAGCTGGCTCAGCACCTGCAACTTGTCGGACACCTTGGCGCCGCCGAGGATGGCCACGAACGGCCGCTTCGGCCGTTGCAGCATGCCCGAGAGCACGTCGAACTCTTTTTTCATCAGCAAGCCGCCGGCTTTGGCCTCGACGTGGTGGGCGATGCCCTCCGTCGACGCGTGGGCCCGGTGGGCGGCGCCGAACGCGTCGTTGACGTAGACCTCGACGCCTTCTGCCAGTTGTTCGGCAAAGCCGCCGTCGTTCTTCTCTTCGCCGCCATGAAAGCGGGTGTTCTCGAGGAGGATGACGTCGCCGGCCTTCATGTTGGTGAGCAGGTGGCGGCGGCCATCGCCCACGCAGTCGTCGGTGAAGATGAGTTCACGACGGAGGTACTCCTGCAGACGCTCGGCGACGGGGGCCAGGCTGAATTCGGGCTTGGCTTTGCCTTTGGGACGGCCGAGGTGGGAGGCGATGACGAGCTTAGCGCCTTTTTGCAGCAACATCTCCAAGGTGGGGATGGCGCGGCGGATGCGCTCGTCGTCGGTGATGGCCCCGTCTTTGAGGGGGACGTTGAAGTCGACGCGGCAGAAGACGACCTTGTCTTGGCAGGTGAAGGTGTCGTCGTCGATCCATTGGATGGCCATGGGGAGTCCTCGAGAGAAAGCGTTGGGAGTCTTTGTTCTGGTCGGCGGCAAAACGCAAGAGGGACGCCTCCTCGTCGACGAGAAAGCGTCCCCTAGTTCATGGACACAGGGGTTTTGAGGGTTGAGTTTCTGCCGACACATCAGCCGGCTCTGGGTCCATGAACGGTGACCGGTGGGGGGACCCACGTCGAGCTTTGCTTGCGTGAACCCCATGCGAAAGCTTGGGACGAGGGCTGAAGCCCTCCGGAAGCACAGAGTTTTGAAACGCAGGGCAATCCTTCAGATTCCCTGTGGTTCAGAACTGTGCGCACCGCGCTTTGGTCAGCAGCTTTTGGCGACCATCTCCAGGAGGTCGAGCGCGCGGTGGGTGAAGCCCCACTCGTTGTCGTACCAAGAGAGGACCTTCACCATGTTGCCGTCGAGCACCTTGGTGCTGAGGGCGTCGATGACCGAGCTTTCGCTGGAGCCGATGTAGTCGGTGGAGACCAGCGGCGCTTCGGTGTAGCCCATGATGCCTTTGAGCTCGCCTTCGGCGGCGGCTTTGAGGGCGGCGTTGACCTCTTCGGCGGTGGTGTCTTTGCTGACGGTGGCCACGACGTCGATGAGGCTGACGTTGGGGGTGGGCACGCGAATGGCCATGCCGTCGAACTTGCCTTTGAGCTCAGGCAAGACGAGGGCGACGGCTTTGGCGGCGCCGGTGGTGGTGGGGATCATGGAGACGGCAGCGGCCCGGGCGCGACGCAGGTCTTTGTGCGGCAGGTCGAGGATGCGCTGGTCGTTGGTGTAGCTGTGCACCGTCGTCAGCAACGCTTTTTCGATGCCGAAGGCGTCGTTGAGGGTTTTGGCGACGGGGGCCAAGCAGTTGGTGGTGCACGACGCTGTGGAGACCACGGTGTGCTCGGGCTTGAAGTCGCCGTTGTTGATGCCAAAGCACACGGTGGCGTCGGGGGCTTCGCCTTTGGCGGGGGCCGAGAACACCACTTTTTTGGCGCCGGCGTCGATGTGCCAGCTGGCTTTGTCTTTGCCGACGAACAGGCCGGTCGACTCGAACACCACGTCGATTTCGCGGGCTTTGTGGTCGAGCTTGGCAGGGTCGCGCTCGGCGCTGATGGAGATGACCTTGCCGTCGACGCTGATGCCGCCGTCGACCGCTTTGACCTCGGCGTCGAACTTGCGGTGCACGCTGTCGTATTGCAGCAGGTGCGCGAGGGTCTCGTTGTCGGTGAGGTCGTTGATGGCCACGACTTCAACGTCGGTTTGGCCGGCCTTTTGCCGCTCGTGAAGAATGCGGAAGGCGGCGCGGCCGATGCGGCCAAATCCGTTGATGGCGATGCGCTTGGTCATGGGTCTTGTCTTTCTGCACCTGCCGCTGCCGGATGGTTCTGACACAAACCAGGCATGTTCTGCGGATGTAGCTGGTGCCTTTCAGAATTGAGTCAACAAGTATTGTCTGGCAGGGTGCCAGAATCTTCTTGTGGATGCGCCGACGGTCACGGGCACATCGTCTTCTTGCGGATGCACGTGTGGATCCGCCACCTTGGACGTTGTTCTTGCGAGAAGGGGAAGTCAACGGGCAATTGCAGGATCTCCAACCCACACAACACACCCTGAACGACTCTTTGCCGCATAAAGTTAAATACGCCTCTTCGGTGCCGCTTTCGAGCAAGGGATGGTCATCCCCGCTGCGGTTGCTAGGCTGCGGTCATGGCCACGTTCATCACCGACGAATGCATCTCGTGCGGGGCTTGCGAGCCCGAATGCCCCAACGGCGCCATCACCGAGGGCGAGCAGCTGTACATCATCCACCCCGGTCGCTGCACCGAATGCGTCGGCTTTCACGATGAAGAAAAGTGCGCCGAGGTCTGCCCCGTGGACGTGTGCCTGCCCGACCCCGACCGCGAAGAAGACGAGGCCACGCTGCTGGCCCGCGCCAAGAAACTGCACCCCCACCATGACTTCGGCACCGACTTCCCCAGCCGGTTTCGCTGACGGATTTCGCTGACGGATTTCGCGGACAGCGTCACGCCCAAGGCGCCAAATGTCGGCGTTGCGTCGAATTCACCGGATGAAGGCGTCGCTCTCCTTGCGTGAGGCGATTTCCTGCTAGTGTCCGCCGCATGTCCCAAGCGGAACGCAAGCCTCAATTCCCCATCGCCTTTGGCAAGTATCTCCTCGTCGACCTCATCGCCGTCGGCGGCATGGCCGAGGTGTACAAGGCCAAAATCTTCGGCGCCTCTGGCTTCGAAAAAGAGATGGTCGTCAAGCGCATCCTCCCGCGCTACGCCGCCAACCCGTCGTTTGTGCAGATGCTCATCGACGAGGCCAAAATCGCGGTGCGTCTGTCGCACGGCAACATCGTGCCGGTGTACGAGCTCGGGGAGCTTGAGGGCACCTACTACATCGCCATGGAATACGTGCGCGGCTCGACGCTGCTCGACGTGTTGCGCATGGCCCACGAAAAAAACCGCGAGTTGCCTGCCCACTTTTGTCTGGGCATCGCCGCCGAGATTTGCGCGGGCCTCAGTTATGCCCACCGCCAGCGAGGCGACGACGGGCAGCCCCTCGGATTGGTGCACCGCGACATCAACCCCCGCAACATCGTCATCACCCCCGCCGGCGAGGTGAAAATCCTCGACTTCGGCATCGCCCGGGCGTCGACGAAAAAGCACCAAACCAAAAGCGGCGTCATCAAGGGCACGCCGGGCTACATGTCGCCCGAGCAGATGCAGGGCTTCACCGTCGACCACCGCTCCGACCAGTTCTGTGTGGGCATCTTGGCGCACGAGCTTCTGACGCTGTCGCGGCTCTTCCCCGCGTGGACGGTGCAGGAGATGCGCGACCTGTACGAAAAGGGCCCCATCCCCAAACCGTCGTCGATGAACGCCGCCCTGCCCGCCTTCATTGACGACGTCATCATGAAGTCGCTGGCCGCGCGCCCCGAAGAGCGCTACCGCGACGCGGGCGAATTTGAGGAGGCGCTGCGTGGGGCTCTGATTCAGACCGGGCACGCTGTCACCGCCGGCGGCCTGGCCCGTCTCCTCGACGACCTCGAACATGGCGAAGCGGCGCTGGTGCCGCCTCCGCCGACGGCGCCGGTGCACACGCCCAACCCGGTGGAGCTTCCTGACCTGCAACAGGCCCCCGCGGCCGCGCCGCAGCCGACGCCCCCGTCGGGCAGCGAGCCGGCGCCGGCGACGGAGCCGATGATTCCGCGGCCAACGGCCAAGGGCGACGCCGACGGTCAGGCGCCTGGATTCGTCATCGCCCTCGACAAAAAAGACGACGACCAAAAGCCGGTGGTGCCGCTGGAGCCGTTGCCCGGCACCAACGCCACCGAGGCGGAGACCCCCAAAGAGTCTCACGTCTTGGCGCAGAACGACGACGTGGGCTGGGCGCAAAACATTGGCTCGGATGCTGCGTTGTTGGCGTTGGCCAAAGCGTCGGGGGCGGCCCCTGGGCAAACGCGCCGCATGGTCATCGCCGCCGCCGCCGTCATCGCCCTCGCCCTCGTCGGATTCTTGGCGTTCAACGCGAAGTCGATCATCGACGCCACCGGCCGGGCCATCGCTGGCAAGAAGACGCGACAGGGGGCCATGGTGCTCAAGTCGCGTCCGTCGGGCGCCACCATCACCATTGACGGCGAAGAAAAAGGCAAGACCAACATGAAGTTGGTCAACATCGACCCCGACATCGAGCACAAGATCGAGTTCAAACAGACCGAAGAAGCGGGCGGCAAGGTGCACAGCTTCGTCGTCAAGCCAGCCGACTTCCGCTCACGCGGCGGCATGCCGACCTACGAGTACATGAAGAACTTCTTGGAAGAAGAAGAAGAGGAGGACGCCGCCACCGCGGATGCTGGCACCGCCGCCGCGATGAAAAAGCCGCCCCCCAAGAAGAAGAGAAAGAAAAAGCGACGACGCGGTCGTCGACGACGCTGAGCGAAACAAGCACGACTTCATGTCGTGCTTTTTCGTTGTGGGTGCTGTGGCGTTCGACGTTGGGAATCTGGCGTCGTCTCGTTGGGTTCAACGCTGTCGGTGTTCGGTGCCGCGTCCAGACGTGATGAACAACGCCGTTGCCTTCTCGCCGTCGTCGACGTCGGCGGTGTGCCACACCCCAGGTGGGTTGATGACGTAGTCGCCCACCTCGAGGACGGTGCGTTGTTCGCGGCCATCGACCTCTTGCACCAACGTCATGCGGCCGGCGGTGCACACCACGACTTCGCTGCCGTGCGGATGCATCTCCCAGTGCTTCCACGACGAGGTGCTGGTGCCCATGCTCACCAGGCGCCCCTCGTCGCCGTCGGAGGCCACACGGGCGCCGTAGTCGGCGTACCACTGCATGCCGTCAAAGGGAGGCTGCGGTGTGGATGTGGCGCCGAGGCCGAGGTGGACGAAGCTGTCGCTGAGTTTGGGCATGGGCACTCCTGGGTTGACCAGCGGAGGCTGGCCAGAGGTTCGGTCAGAGGGGGTCGACAGTGTCGATCCATTCCACCGTCTGGCGCCAGAGGACGGACGCGTCTTTGCGAAAGGCACCGAAGTGGCCCAGCTGTTGGAGGCCGATGTCGCGTGGCAACACATGACGTCTGACCAAGTGCGGATAGGCCTTCATCATGGCGTCGACCGAGCGGGCTGTGCCCCATTTGTCGTCGTCAAAGCTGTAGGCCAGCACGGGCGCCTTGAACGACTGGTAGCGCTGCAACGGCAAGGTGGTGTCGCCGAGCAGGTAGTTTGGATGCCGACACCAGCGGCTCCATTCGCGGGCGACGCCTTTGGGCAGGTCTTCGCCGCCGCCGAATTTGCTCATGGGCACATAGCCCAACGTCGACGTGAAGAAGGGGAACGTCAGGTGCATGTGAAAGCCCACCATGGCCACCTGCTCTTGCCCCTGCAGACGCCAGTAGCCGCTTTGTGACGAGAAGGTGGCCATGCCGTCGATGGCGTCGGCGTTGTCGAGCAGGCCTGCCACCTGACCTCCGACGCTGTGGCCCCAGACGAACAGCTTGCGCGGCTGCAGTTGCTCTTGCACCCAGTCGACGGCAGCGGCCATGTCGAGGAGGGCCCAGTCGCGCATGCGGGCATCGAAGCCCCGCAGCGACGACGGGCGTGAGTCGCCGATGCCGCGGTAGTCGAACGTGACGACGTCGTGCCCTTGTGCGGCGAGGTCGGCGGCGAGATGGCGGTAGAACCCACGCGGCACAGCCGTAGCGCTGGCGACGAGCACGGCGCGCCCGTTGGACGTCGTCGACGTCGACTCGAAACGCGTGGCGTGCAGCTCGAACCCGTCGCGGGCGGCAAAGGTGAAGTCTTGAACGCTCATGTCAGGCTCCTTCAAGGACGGTGTGCAGCAGACGCCGCAGCTGTTGGTCGACAACGACGAGGGGCTCGGTGGAATGCGTGGCCTTCGAAAGGAGGATGGCCCCCTCGACCGACGACACCACGAATTGGGACGTCGACGTGGCCTTGTCGACGTCGACACCGACGTTCAACAGCAGCTCGGCGAAGAACTGCACGATGCCTTGCAGACCCCTGCCACACGATTGTCGGACGGGGCCGTCGGTGCCCGCTTCTTCCAATGCCACTGTCGCCAACGGGCAGCCTTTGGCAAAACTGCTCTCCTGGAGCTGGTGCACGTAGAAGGCGCAGAACATCGAAACGGCGTCGGCGGGGCTCCCGGCGTCGTCGACGAGGCTGTGCAGCTGCCGCAGGATGAAGTCACCGGCCGCGGCGAGGGCGGCGCTGGCGAGTTCTTCTTTGCCGCCGGGAAAGTGGTGGTACAGCGAGCCCTTGGGCACGCCACTTTGGGCGATGACCTCGTTCATCCCCGTCGCGGCGTACCCCTGGGTGCGCAGCAGGTGCCCGGTGGTGCGCACCAGTTTGCGGCGTGTGTCTTCTGATTTGGCGTATCCCATGCCGTCATTTTAGACCGATCAGTCAAATTAGACAAATTGGTCTGTTTTCTACAGCGCCAAAAAAGCCGCCCAAGATAGGACGGCGTTTTCGGATGGGTTGCGCGGCTGACCGCTATGGGCTTTGGTCTGGATCGACAATGGTGATTGGCATCGCAAATGCCGTCGGGAACGCGACCTCATCAACACGTCTGCCGCAGCTCAGCATGCGGTTTTCTGTTTCGCACACTCCGTCATGCCCTCTCATCGATGAATTCATTTGAGGCTCTGCTGGAACCAGGGGTGCCCCGCCGTAGCGAAACGCCCGATCCGCCGCCGGACCAAAGCCCCCTCCGCCCACGGCGATGACGTTGTCCCATGGTGTCGACGTCTGCGGCGCCTCATCACACCACCAGGCTGACGCATCGATGAACATGTCGCCGGTGCAATCATCTGAGTTGAAGTAGACAATGATGCTGCTCGAGTTGAGAAACCCCGTCGCAGCGTTCAGCTCGAACAGAGTTTGCTCTGCCACGTCGTAGATCGTGATGGTTGCTCCAGAAATGTCCACCAGGTGGCCAATGGGTTGTCCGTCGCTGTGAACCTCCAATCCAAACGCGATGCCCGGTGGTTGAAACGGCCCGAGTCCGCCATCTTCCTCGTCGACGCCTGCGTCAAAAACACCCGCATCGACCTCTTCGCGCCCGCCATCAGCATTTCGTCCTGCATCCGTCGGCTCGCCGGCGTCAAACAAAGGGCCCCCCCCGTCTTCAACGCCGGCGTCCAGTGGTGGGTTGGGGTTGGGGTTGGGGTTGGGGTTGGGGTTGGTCGGCACACAAGCCGTCCACCACACGCCAACGGTCAACAACAGTAGAAATCGCATCAAGCACCTCGTCGGGAGAAGATAGCGCGCCCTTGCGCTCCTCCAACCGCCGCGTGGCTGAAATTGGGCCGAACGCATTTGGCGACTCAGATGAGACGACGACGGGCGGCGCTGAGGGCGTCCTGCACCATCTGGTCGCGCTTGTGCTCGTCTTGCCAATCTTGTTGGGTCTTCTCAGACAGAACGCGCAATGGGTCGAAGTAGGTGAACAGCTGCCCTTCTTTGACGCTGGGGGCGGTGTACACGCTGATGCCGGTCTCGGTGTCGTAGTGCTCGTAGGAGTGCATGTCGCGTTTGCCACCGCCGCCGGGGGCGTCGACGACAAACGTCGGCGTGTTGAAGCCGGCCGACGCGCCGCGCAGGCGTTTTTCGACTTGGATGCCTTTGGCCACCGACGTGCGCAGGTCTTCGGTGCCTTGCACGAGGTCGTGGATGTAGACGTAGTAGGGGTGCACATTGATGAAGCTGAGACGACGGTTGAGCTCGATCATCGACTCGGCGGTGTCGTTGACCCCCCGCTGAAACACGCTTTGGTTGCGAACGGTGACGCCTTTGGCGAACAGCTGTTGCACCGCACGACGGCTGATGTCGGTGACTTCGTTCGGCGTGTTGAAGTGGGTGTGCAAGCAGACGTGCTTGCCGACTTTGCGGCCCTCGTCGGCGAGGTAGGCCATGGCGTCGACCCAATCGGTGTCGGTGAGCAGTTTCATGGGTTGGATGGCGACGCCTTTGGTGGCCACACGGAACCGACGGATGTGCGGAATCTTCAGCAGGCGCTCGCCGATGTCGCGCAGTTGCTTGGCCTTCAGGCGGTAGGCGTCGCCGCCGGAGATGACGATGTCTTCAAGCTCATCGCGCTCTTCGATGTATTGGAAGGCGCGTTCCCAGCGGGCTTTGGTGGCCTTGATTTGCACCTTCTCGACTTCTTCGGTGTCGAGGCCCACGGCGTAGGAGCGGGTGCAGAAGCGGCAGTACACCGGGCAGGTGTCGAGGACGAGAAACAGTGCCTTGTCAAAGTAGCGGTGCGTCAGCCCAGGGACGGGCGCGTCGGCCTGCTCGTGCAACGAGTCGAGCGTCAGCATGGGGTGGTCGGCTTCGAGCTGGCTGCCGACCGGGAGGAATTGACGACGGATGGGGTCTTCGTAGGGGTTTTCCCAGTCGATGAGTCCGAGGAGGTATGGCGAAATGCGCACCGCCATGGGTGCCTTTTTGAAGCCCTCTTTGATGTCTTCGATGAAGGCGCTGGAGGTGAGTTCTTGCACCAGGTTCAGCAGCTTCTCGGGGGTGGTGACGGCGTTCTTTTCTTGCCATTTGTGCTCGAGGAAGGTGCTTTCGTCGACGTCACTCCAGGCGGGGATGCGCTGCCAAAAGGCGCTGTCGTCGAGGTTGCGCCAAGTGATGCTGGCGGGGTCGACCTTGGGCTTGAGGTGTTGGATTTCGTCTTCAGCGGTTTGGTCGACGACGTTGAGGTTGGACATGGGCGTTCTCCCGGATCGGCAATTGCCGACGGCAAAGTTGGACAATGTGGAGGTGTAGGGGGCTGCAGGAGCGAGGGCTCCACTGCAGGTGGTTCAAACAGCGGCGGCGTCATGAGCGACGGATGCGCTGCTGCAAGTCAGCAGGCGACGTCGGGGGCGTGGAAGACGTTCTGGTTGAACCACATGGGGGGATTCTACGGGCTCGGCGGCGTCTGGCAATGGGGCAGTCGGGGGATCCTGGATGCCCTCAGGTTCGTGGAATTCCAGACGATGCATCCTGCTGGGGTGGTGCGCACTCAGGAGGGGCCATGGGCAAAGACGTACTCGGCAGCGGACATCTGCATCGCTTCGGCACGAACGAGTTGAAGCTGTTCATCTTCGTCATCGGCGGTGCCCCCTACGCCATCAACCTGGCGAAGCTTCGCGAAACCGTACGGCTGCGTCCGGACGACGTCGTGTCCCTCAGCGTGCGTCCCAGCGAATACGTCGCCGGACAGTTGCTGCTGCGCGACGAGGTCATCTCGCTCATCGACCTGCCGGGCTACTTTCAGGAGGCGCCGCAAGCGCTCCCCGACGACGAGGGCGTGGCCATCATTGCCGAATACGACGGGCAGAAAGTCGCCATCATCGTCGACGACATCCACTTCAACACCAACGTGGCCTGGACCGACGTGCTCGCCCCCGGCGCCTGCGCCCAGTTGGGGGCGCCCATCACCGGGTTCTACTTGCACGACGATTTGGGGATCGTGCAGATCCTCGACTTCGAACACATCCGCAACGAGGTCATCGGCTCGCCCTATGGCGAGCTGCAGCCGACGGCGGTGGACCTCAACCCCCAGCCCGTCGCCCTCGTCGCCGAAGACTCCAAATCGGTGCGCGACTCGGTCTGTCGGCTGCTGCGCGAAAGCGGCATGCAGGTGCTCAGCTGCAGCACTGGCGAAGAAGCTTGGCAGATGTACCAGCGACGTCCCGATGACATCCACCTGCTCATCACCGACATCGAAATGCCGCAGATGGACGGCACCGCCCTCGTCACCCACGTACGCAACCACAAGGGCGGCGACGCTCTGCCCATCATTTTGTTGTCGTCGATGACCAATGAAATGAACGTCAGCCACTACATGAAGTTGGGCATCGACGTGTTCTTGGGCAAACACCACATGCACCAGCTCATGGACTTCGTGGTGCAGCTCCTCGACGAGGGACGGCCGAAAGAAGCGGTGCAGAGCCAGGCGGCGTAGTCAGAGCGGCGTGCTGCGCGAGGTCATGCCCTTGCCTCGTACGGCTCGCTCGGACGTGGACAGCGGCGTCGTCAAACAGATTCCGCCGACCCTTTCGCAAGCGACCACAGGTCGCCGGAATGGTCGTCCGTCTCGACGCGAGGCGTGCGAAGCACCGCCCTCATCGCGTCAATGCCGTCGTCAGACAGATTCCGCCGACCATTTCGCAAGTGACCACAGGTCGCCGGAATGAAAACAGGCACGGCCGACCATTTCGCAAGCGACCGCAGGTCGCCGGGATGGTCGTCCGTCTCGACGCGAGGCGTGCGAAGCACCGCCTCGTCGAGACGCCTCACCAGCCGTAGTTCAACTTGAACGGGTCTGGCGGCTGGGACGGATCTTTGGGCAGCGTCAGCGACTTCAAGATGGGGTTGCCGCCTTTGTCGAGCTTGGCGAACCGCAGGCTCGCGTAGAGCATGCGGATGTCGTTCATGTACGTCTTGAACGCCTCTTTGCGGCTTTCAAAGTGCACCACCAACAATCGGTTTTCACGCACGACGTACATGGCTTGCACCCCGACGCCGTGGCGCACGTTGCCGAGGTAGTCGTAGGTGAACGCGGCCATGACGGCGGGGCTTCCGTCGACGTTGAGCTTCTGCTGGTCGACGAGACGAAAGTGCGGCTTTTTCTTGAACGACTCCATTTGGTTCAGCAGCACCAACGAGGGTGTGGCCGAGCGGGGGACGTCTTGAATCTCCACGTGCAGCAGCGCCTGGATGCCGCGGGTGCCCTGACACGTCAGCTTTTTCGGCTTGGCCTCGCAGTTGAAGCCGCCGGGCACGACGACCATGAAGTAGCCGGCTTTGTCGATGTAGGGCTTGTTGCCCCCGCCCATGATCTGTTGCGCCACGCTTTGGGCCTGCGTTGTCGTCGAGAACAACGCACAGGCGCTCACGGCGGCAGCGGCGAGAAGGCGGAGAAATGGGGATGTCATGAAGCAGACTCCTTCGGGGCATCCACATGATACCTCGCGTGAGGCTGCGCTGGCCACACGTCGCCGGCGACGACGCGATGCACCAGCCCTTCGGCGTCGCGCACCTTCACCGCACCATCGACATCGAGGTCGAAGGCGACGCCGATGAGGTCGTCGTCGGGCACGTGCACCTCGCGCCCCAACGTCAGGCTGTGTTGGCGCTGCACGTCGAGGGCGTCCTCGAAGATGGCATCGTTGGCGGGGTCTTGAAGCCAGCGTTGCAACTGGGTCCACACGGCAGCGATGACGTCGACGCGGGCAGGTGCAGAGTTGAGGTCGGCCAGGCCCACCCCGATGGCGCTGAGGTCGTCGTCGACGTGGCCGGCGTTGAGCCCCACGCCGATGACCGCGCGTTCGAGTTGGGTGCCCTTGGTGGCGACGTCGGTGAGGATCCCAGCGACTTTGCGAAACGGCCCCAGCGGCGCGTCGTCAACGTCTTCGCCCACGTCGATGACCACGTCGTTGGGCCACTTCAAGAGCGCGTCGACGCCGAGCGAGCGCAGCGCCGTCAACAGAGCCGCGCCCGTCAACAGCGTGAGCCGCGGCAGTTGTGCCAACGGCATGCGAGGCCGCACCACGACGGAGAATTGCAGGGCGTCGTCGTGGGAGACCCAGCTGCGTCCGCCGCGTCCGCGTCCTGCGGTTTGTGCCCTCGCCCACACCAGCGTCAGATGGGGCGCGTCGTCGACGTCGAGACCCAACGCCAACGTTTGCGTCGACGCGCAGCTGGCGACCGCGTGCACCCGGCGAGGGCGAACGTCACCATCGAGCCTCGTCAGCGCAGCGTCGAGGTCGCTGTCGACGTCGAGGATGCTCACGACGCCGATGTTGGGGGAACGGTTTGCGGCAGCGTGCTCTGCAGCGTCAGCAGCAGCGACAGGTCGGCCGATGGCGCCGAGTGGGTCAGCGCCCCCATGGAGATGAAGTCGACGCCGGTGGCGGCAACTTCAGGCAGGCGCTCCACCGACATGTTCCCCGACGCCTCCAGATGGGTGGGGCGGCCGGTTTTCTGCTCGTGCTCACGCACGAGGTTCACGGCGTCTTGCAGCATCGGCGTCGACATGTTGTCGAGCATGATGCAGTCGGCGCCCGCGTTGAGGGCCTGTTGCACCTCGTCGAGCGACTCGGTCTCCACCTCGATTTTCACGAGGTGGTGGTTGGTCTTGCGCGCCTTTTTCACAGCGTCGGCGATGCCGCCGGCGGCGAGGATGTGGTTCTCTTTGATCATCACGCCGTCAAACAGGCTGAAGCGGTGGTTGGTGCCGCCGCCTGCGCGCACGGCTGCTTTTTCGAGCGCGCGAAACCCCGGCGTCGTCTTGCGGGTGTCGAGGAGGCGGGTGCCGGGGTACGGCTCTAGAGCATCGGCGGCACGACGGGTGAGGGTGGCGATGCCGCTCAACCGCTGCATGAAGTTCAACGCCGTGCGCTCGCCCAGCAGCAAGTTGCGGGCGTTGCCGCTCAGCTCGAGGACGGTGTCGCCCTTTTCGACGAGGTCGCCGTCTTTGGCGAGCGGTCGGATGCGCAAGGTCTCATCGATGCGGCCGAAGACGCGGGCGAAAATGCCGATGCCCGCCACCACCAATTGCTCTTTGGCCCGTACCACGGCGTGGGCTTGTTTGTCGACGTCGACACAGGCGTTTGAGGTGAGGTCGCCGCCGTGCACGAAGTCTTCTTCGAAAGCGAGGTCGATGAGGCGGTCGGTGTGGGGGTCGAAAGGCAGCATGGCCAACTCCAGGGTCGCTGAACGTCTCCCTCATGACACGGATGGCGGGCATTTTGTAGCGTGTGTGCATGGCAAAGCCGCGCTCTTTCTCTGACGTCATGCAGCACAAGCGACACGTGCCCGCGGCGCGTGCCGAAGAGGCGGCATCCCGTCAGACCTGGCGGCAACACGGCCTCGTCGTCGACGGCGCCGACGTGGGCGTCTCCTCCGATGGTGTTGTTGACGATGACGCCCTCGACCTCCTGCGACTCGACGTTCTCGACGACGGTGTGGCGCACGCCCGGCAGGTGTTGCCGACGGCGCTGCTGCGCGACGTTCTCGACGTGGTGGAGCGCGTCGACGCTGCCGGCTGGCCGCGGGTGTTTGCCTATGTCGACGACCGGCTGTGGCATTTGCTGCGCACCCCCGCGTTGCGGCAGGTGTTGTCGACGGTGTTGTCGTCGACGCCCCAGCAGCTGCCCGGCCTTTGGGTGCACCAGACGTCGCCCGGTGGACGCGGCTGGGAACCTCACGTCGACGTCGCCGGCCCGCCGACCGACGTCGACGGCGGCGTCGACCGGCTGACCGTGTGGCTTCCGCTGACGTCAGCGACGACGGAGACGGGGTGCATGATGACGGTGCCGGGCTCACACCGCCAGCCGCTGGCCCAGGCCTTCGATCTCGCAGGGGACGTGCCGCTCGACGACGTCATCCGGCTGTTTCATGGCGCGCGAGCGCATCCGGCCGAGCCCGGCGATGTGTTGCTGTGGCGATTTCAGACGGTGCACTGGGGGGCGGCAGCGTCGAGGGACGCCGCCCACCCGCGGGTGTCGCTGTCGTTGGAAGCTGGCCACCCCGCGGTGCCGGCCCACGACGACGTGCAGCCGACGTGGTCGTGGGGGGCGTGGCCGTCGTTTGAGACGCGCCTGTTTCTCATCGGCCGCAGCTTGTGCGTGTACGGCAAAGACGGGCACCGCGAGCCGACAGCGTCGCGGTTTGTCGCCGTCGGTGAAGCGCTCTGCCAGATGTTCGGCAGCTGACCTCGTCGTCAGCCGCGAATCACGTTGAGGAGTTCGTCGGTTTTGGCGCGCATCAGCGCTTCGCTGCCGTCGCTCTCGACGTTGAGACGCAAGATGGGCTCGGTGTTCGACATGCGCAGGTTGAAGCGCCATTTGCCGTCGTCACCGGCTGAAAACGTCAACGACAGGCCGTCGGTCTCGTCGATGCCGTCGGCCTTTGGCTCATACACCTCGCGCACGCGGGCAATGGCGGCGTGGGCGTCGTCGAGACGGCTGTTGATTTCGCCCGACGCCGGAAACGCTTTCATGCGGTCGTCGACGAGCTCGGCGAGGGATTTGCCAGTGCGCGACATGATTTGCGTCATCAGCAGCCAGGGGATCATCCCGCTGTCGCAATACGCGAACGACTTGAAGTAGTGGTGGGCGCTCATTTCGCCGCCGTAGATGGCGTCTTCTTTGCGCATGCGCTCTTTGATGAAGGCGTGCCCGGTCTTGCTGCAGATGGCGTTGCCGCCGGCGGCCTTGACCATCTCTTGCGTGTTCCACATCAGCCGGGGGTCGTGGATGATGCCGCTGCCCTCGTCGTCGGTGCCCTTGGCTTGCTGCAACATCTCGTCGGCAAACAGGCCGACGACGTAGTAGCCCTCGATGAAGCGGCCGGCCGCGTCGAAAAAGAAGCAGCGGTCATAGTCGCCATCCCAGGCGATGCCGAGGTCGGCGCCATGCGCGTTGACGGCGTCGATGGTGGGCTGCCGGTTCTCCTCGAGGAGCGGGTTGGGAATGCCGTTGGGGAAGTCAGCGTTGGGCTCGTGGTGCACGCGCACGACGTCGAACGGCAGGTGCTGCGCGATGGCGTCGAAAGCCGGGCCCGCAGCGCCGTTGCCCGCATTGGCGACGAGCTTCAGCGGCTTCAGGGTGTCTTTGTCGACATAGGTGAGCAGGTGCTCCACAAATGCGGGCATGACGTCGAGCTCTGTTTTTGTGCCGCGCACGTCGCCAAACGCTTCGATGCCGCCGGCGCACAGCTGTTCGATGTCTTTGAGGCCGGTGTCGCCCGAGATGGGACGCGCGCCCTTTTGCACCAGCTTCATGCCGTTGTACCCCTTGGGGTTGTGGCTGGCGGTGACCATGATGCCGCCGTCGACGCCCTCGTTCTCGAGGTGAAAGCTGGCGAAGTACACCATCTCGGTGCCGCTCAGACCGATGTCGACGACGTCGACGCCACACTCCAACAGCCCTTCTGCCACGGCGGCGGCCAAGGCGGGCGACGAGTCGCGCACGTCACGGCCGACGACGACCTTCTTTGGCGAAAACAATTTGGCGTAGGCACGGCCGACCTTTCGAGCCAGGTCTTCGTCGAGGTCGTCGGGCACACGGCCGCGGATGTCATAGGCTTTGAAACAGGCGATGTTGCTCATTGAAATTCTCACAGGTGACGACGTCACTCTACTTGCCGGCGCGTGGGTCAGCGCAGTTCGTCTGGCAGGTTCTCCACCAGCTTCTTGATGTCTTGGCCTCGGCTCTTGGGCACCACCAGCGTCTTGTTGCCGGCGCGCACCACGATGAGGTCGTCGACGCCAATGAGGCAGACGGTCTCGTGTTGGTCTTCGCTGAACACGATGTTGTTGTGGGCGTCGAGCACTTGCGTCGGCGTACGGCTGGCATTGCCGTCGTCGTCTTTGGCGTAGTGGTCGGCGAGGGCGTTGAAGCTGCCAACGTCGAACCACGAGAACACGGCGCGCACGCAGCGAACGTTTTCGGCGTTTTCCATGACCCCAAAGTCGATGCTGACCTTCTCAAGCGGCTCAAACGCGCGAGCGAGTTTGGCGTCGAAGCTGTCTTCGCCAAAGGCATCGATGGCCGGCTGCAGATGCGTGAGGTGCGTGGGAATCTGCCGTTCAATCTCGTTCAACAGCGACGACGTTCGCCAGACAAACATGCCGCTGTTCCACAAGAAGGTGCCGGCGTCGAGGTACGACTGTGCGGTGGCCGCGTCGGGCTTTTCGACGAACCGTTTGAGGCTGTGATGGTCAATGGACTCGCCCTCCACATCGACGCCTGCACCGACTTCGAGATACCCGTAGCCGGTGGCCGGGTGGTTGGGCTCGATGCCAAAGGTGTACAGCGCCGTCGACGAGAACGCCCCACGTGCAGCCGACAGCACTGTCTTCTGAAAGTCTTCGACGGGTTCGATGAGGTGGTCGGCGGTGAGCACCGCCATGACCGCGTCGTCAAAACGGTGGCGCACGACCATGGCCCCCAACGCCAACGCGGCAGACGTGTCGCGCCGCATGGGCTCGCCGATGATGTTCTCGACGGGGAGTTCAGGCAGTTGCTCTTGGCACAGCTGGGAGAACTTGTGCGACGTCAGCACGAAGATGCGCTCGGGCGCCACCAAATCCGACACCCGGTCGTACGTTTGCTGCAGCATGCTTCGCTCTGAAAACAACCGCAGAAACTGTTTGGGTTTGTCGTCGAGCGAGGCCGGCCAAAACCGGGTGCCCGCGCCGCCGGCAAGGATGCACACCACGAGGTGCTTGGAGGGAACAAATTCGGCTGGTGATGAACGCATGCGGCGGACCCTACCCGATCGCCATGGGCTTTGCAGTGCCGTCTTCGTCTGCTCCACGTCGAAACCCGGAGGTGCGAAAGTCGACGACGTCGGCTGCAGCTGCGACACTGGGGCGTGCACTTGGTCTCCGCCCCCTCGCTGGCAAACGACGCCGTCTCCGACAACGATGCAAACGGTGTGGCGCTCGACGTGCAACAGCAGCGATGGCGTCGGGCTTGGCCGGGCTTGCGCGTTCGTCTTGATGAGAAACAGCTGACGCTGCGGGGCAAGCCCACCGAGGTGACGTCCCTTGCTCTCGACGACGTCGATGTCTCGTCTGTGCAGCACCTGTCGTTGCGACGTCTGCACCATTGCAGTGGCGTTCTGTTTGACATCGCGCGTGCTCTGCAGCGGGGGCAACTCCCAGCGCTGCAAACGGTGGTCGTCGAGCATGTGGACGCCAGCGCTGGAGCCGTCGACGCCTTCTTGCACGGTCTGCAAAGGTGCCCCGCGCTGCAGACTCTGCGGCTGTCGACGATGACGGTGCATGCCGAACGCGACCAACGGCTGCGCCAACTGTTGCGCGAGCAACTCCAACTGACGTGTCTGTCCCTCGGCGACGTCGAGGATCCAGCTTGGGCCCGCCTCGCAGCAACCCTCCAAGTTTACGCGCCGGGGGTGCACACACTGTCGACGGGGAAAGCTCCCGACGCAGGTTGGCTGCGCCTGCTGCAACACCACCCGCTGCGCCGGGCACGGCCGACGACAGTGCTGCCGCCCAGGCAAGCTCGACGTGTGGCGCGTGCGTTGCGCAACGACGTGCACCTGGAGGTGCTCGACCTCGAAGACCTCGGCTTGGTCGACCCTGCCGACGTCAACGTCTTGCTCGAGGGCCTCGCCGAACATCCGACACTGCATTCGTTGGCCCTCCCGTCGTCAGAAGCGCTTTCGCCCGCCCTGTGGCTCGACGTCGTCACCTCGCTCCCGCAGTTGCACACGCTTCGCCAACGTCGGGCGCCGTCGCTGTCGGTCGACGACAAACGTCGCCTCCGCCACACCCTCGGCCAACACGGTGACGGCGTCATCGATGTCGACAGCATGCGCACGAACCGAGACCAACGACGCTACAGCTGGCATGCCGTCGTCGCAGAGCCGCTGCCCACGGCGTCGTCGCCCGTGGGCGAAATCACCGTTGGGCGTTGAACTCTGCCGTGCAATGGCCAATAGAGAGCCCTTGAGACCATTTCGTCTGCGGGGTTCTCGATGCATCGTCCACGTCGTCTTTTGTCGCTGTCTTCTTCTCGTCGTTCGTGGCCTGCCTGCACAGCCGCTTGGGTCGTGGCGGCGGGGCTGAGCCTGGGCGGATGTGGCGACGAGACGACGACGACGACGACGCCCCCCCCCAAAGCCGATGGTCCCAAAGAGCTGAAGCGGCCGCCGCACCCCAACATGGCGACGCCGGCCTGGGGCGAAAAAGCACTCGAACAACTCGCCGACAAAGCCCCTGAAGACCTCACCGAGAAGGGGCACCAGGGCGCGCTCGACGCCGCCCTCGCGCAGCTGCACGCCATCGACGCCGACAGCGAGGTGCTCATGCGCAATGCTGCGGTCGCCGCGTGGCGTACGGCCATGGACGATGCCAGCAAAGGCGTGTCGTCGGCGCTGGCGGCCGCCGCCATGGTGCTGGAGCCAACCCTCGACGGCTATCAAGAGCGCCTCACAGATGCACACGGCATCGCGGCCTACGCCGGCACCCTGCCGTCGACCACCGTCGTCGGCCAAGCCGCCCGCGGCGTCGTGGCCGTCGCCACCGGACGCATTGAGACGGGCCGAAAGCTCCTCGACCGCATCGCCGACAACGCCGAACAAGACAAGATCGACGCCGAGACCCACCTGTTGCTGGCGCAGGGGTACTTCTTGTTGGGCGAGCGCTCCGACGTCTTTTTCGAGCAGCTCGCCCACGCGCAAAAAAAGCGCCCCGACTCCCCCCGCGCTCGACTGCTGCGTGTGCGTGCGCTCGGCGAGATGGGCGTTCTCGACGACATCAAAACCCTGCAAGCCCTCGACAAACGCACCCCACGCGAAGACGCTCTGCTCGGACGCCTGCTGACGCTGCACGGCGACGTCGACGCCGGCAAAAAGCTGCTGCGCGCCGCCCAAGACAAGGTGCCCGAAGCCGAACGCGGCGAGCTGTTGTTTTGGCTGGGCATGGCCCTCAAAGACGACCCCATCGAGGGCAAACAAGCCACGGCCATCGTCGACAAACTCAACGTCATGCAGGGCTACCGTGGCGAGGCCCTGCTGCTCAACGCCCACCTCGCCATGCAAAAAGGCGACTACGCCAACGCCCAAAAAAGCGCCGACATGCTCACCAAGCGTCCCGGCGTCACCAAAGCCATCGGCACCGAAGCTGCCTGGCTTCTCGTCGACGCCTGTGCCGCCCTGGGCGACGTGAAATGCGTCAAAGAAAAGGGTCGAACCGCCGTGTTTCTCGACGGCAACCGCGCGCGCTTGGCCCACGCCTGGGCCGCCCTCAGCCTCGTCGGCAAAGTCAAAAAGCTGCCGAGCGGTGGCCGCCTCAATCCCAAACCCCACCAGCTGCAAGCGCACATGCTCTCGCCGTTTGACCCTGACCTCGCCCGCCTGGTGGGCAAACCTGTCGTCGACGGCGGCGCCAAAGCTGCAGCACGGCTGCGCGCGGCACGGGCCCTCCTCGCCGCCGGTGCCCGTGCCGAAGCCAAACGGGTGTTGTCGACGCCGCAGTTGGCGTTCAACCAAGCCTGCGGCGCCTGCCGCGCCCTCCTCGCCATTGCCGAACCGCAGCAGCGCGAGGCCGCCGAACTCGCCCTGAAAGCGCTGCACAACGGACGCCAAGCCCCCATCGCCGAAGCCGACGCCATGGCGCTCGTCGAGGTGCTGTTGCGCTCGGGCATGCCCAAGGCACGTGACGAACTGAAGCGCATGGCGAAGAAGCATCCCTCCAAGCGGGTGCGCCGCGCTGCCGTCGACGCCTTGTCGGGCGCGTCGGCCGACCCGCACGGCATGCCGAAAACGCCAGGCATGGGCATGCCCGGAGGCGGACATGACCACCAACACTGACCCCCGACACCTGCTGTGGTCAGCGCTGGTCGTCGTGGCGATGGCGGCGACCTCCACGTCGACATGGGCGCACCCAACGTCGACGACGCGAACCGCGAAGAAGACGTTTGGCCCGTGGGACGCAGGCCCCAAACGCAAGGTCACCCGGCAGCACAAAGAGGGCCTTGACCGCCATGCCCACCCCATGGTCGGTGCCGCCTCCAAAGTGCCCGGCGACGGGCCGCCCATGCCGCCGCTGCGCCAAGACCCCGACATTCCAGAAGGCGCGATCGGCCCGTCCAACCGGGTGGGCTCGTCGCTGTCGTCGAATCCGTTGTGGCTGTGGGCCCTCACCTACCGGCACTTCATCACGCGCATCGACGGCCCCAAGTGCGGCCACTATCCGACGTGTTCGCGCCTCGCCAACCAGGCCGTGGCCCGCTACGGCGTGCTCGGCATCTTCATTGGCCTCGACCGCATCATCCAACCGCCCAAGAGCAGCGAGCTCCGCGACCACCCCCAAGTGGTGTTCCCCGAGATGAACCGCGCCTTTGACCCGCTCTCCAACTACGAGTTCTGGAAACCCGAGTTCAACCCCCTCCCCCTTCCCACCGACGAAGAACCCCTGCAATTCGACGACGACACCGGCAGCCCCCCTGCCGCCTCATCCCAGACGCCGGCGGCCCCGCAGCCCTGACACCGGCTCCGCTCATCGTCGTCGTTCTCTCGCGATTTGGTCTCTTTTGTCTTTCATCCCTTCTTGGTACGCGCCCGCCATGCATCTTCGGTTGAACGCCCTTTCACCTCGTCTCCTCGGCACCTTTGGAGCGACGGCCTGCGCCGTTGTCACGATGCTGTGCCTGTCGTCGTCGCCGGCCTTGGCCCAAGACACCGTCGACGAGCCCAAAGACCTGCAAATTGACACCGAAGCCGACGGCACCGAGCCGCCTGCCGACGTCACCGACGGTCCGCCGCCCAACGGCCGCGGCGACGACAAAGCGCGCACCACACCAAAGCCCAAGCCCCAACCCACCACCAAGCCGATGCCGACGCCGACGGCCTCCATCGCGGCGCCCCCAGCCGCGCCGGCGCCGCCGGCGTTGACCGACCCCAACGCCCAGCTGGCCTTTGCCGACCACCTCTTCCTCGACGGCGACTACTACCGCTCCATCTCCGAATACCGCCGGTTTTTGTACATGGTGCGCGGCCGCGGCACCGAGGCCCCCCGCGCCGCCATGGCCATCGGCGAAGCCCTCATGCGCGGCGAACAATGGGACGCCGCCGGCCGCCAACTCGACGGCGTTGCGCAGCGCACCCGCGACCCCGGCTTGCGACAAAGCGCCCTGTTCGGCGCCGCCCGCGCCTACCTCCTCGACGGACGTCCCGAGCTCGCCAAGCCCCGCTTCCGCCTGCTCGCGCAAGACGACAACACCCCGCAAGACCTCAAAGAAGAATCCACCTGGCTGCTCGCCTGGGGCCACTTCGACGCGGGTGAACTGTCCATCGCCAAAGAGACCTTTGCCCTCCTCGCCGCCGAACAAGGACGCCACCAAGCGAGCGCGCAAGACATCCTCTCCGCCCTCGACGCCTTCGACGGGCTGCCCAGCAAAGACCCCCTCATCGCCGGCGCCCTCTCGCTCTTCCCTGGCGGCGGCCACTTCTACCTCGGCCAGTGGGTCACGGGCGTGACCTCCTTGGTGTGGAACTCCCTGTTCCTCATCGCTTGCGTGCAGGCCTTCATCAACGGCGACATCGGCATCGGCCTTGTGCTCACGGTCTTTGAAATCGGCTGGTACGGCGGCGGCATCTTTGGCGCAGTGGCCGGCGCCAACCGCTACAATCGAGACGCCGTGCGCAACTGGCGCGACGACATCCTCGCCACCCACGGCCAAAGCCGCGACCTTCCCGACGAGCACCTGTTCCGACGACGAGCCGACGCCAAACCGGGCAGCCTCCTCCGCTTCGGCGGCCGCTTCTAACCGCCGTCTCGAAGGCCCCTCTGTGAGGTGTGTCATGTCGACGGTGAAGCGACGTCGACGCAAGGCGTCAAAGGTGTGGGCGATTTCAACAGCGAAATCGAGCAGTTGCCGCAAGCTCTGCAGGAGCATCTCTCGACGTCGATCCTGCGCGCGACACTTGGCCTCCTGCCAGGTAGACTCGTGAACGAGAGTGGACGGCTCCTCCGCACCGCGGAGGCAGCGCATGGGTTTGCGCCTGCGTCCACGCCTGCCTTTTTGGGGAGCCTATGCCCGCCACCTTTCGCGTCTCGCACCTGCTGAACAGCGTCTTGGGTTGTGCCTTTGCCGGCGCGCTTTTGTTGAGCTTGCCAGCGGCCGCCGACGTGCCCGTCTCCGTCGGCACCGATGGCGCCTTGGAGCGCGCCTCGCAAACCGTCACCGCCAGCCGCAACGCATCGGCGGCGTCGTTCGGCTCGACCTCCGACGACGACCGGCGCCTGTTCAAGCTCCGCTGGCGCATTCCCTTCTTTCAGACGGGCGATCAGGTCGACGACCCCCTCGCCGGCTTCTTGCCATTGCCGCAATACAACACGGTGCACGGCTTCTTGCCCGGCCTCAACAGCGTCGAAGAAGGCCTCACCGACCTCACCTCGTACATCCCGCAAATCGAGTTCGGCGAAGAGAAAAAGCTGTTTCGCTTTCAGGCCGGCGTGCTCTCCACCAGCCTCGGCCACGGCACCCTGGTGAAGAGCTACACCAATGCCCCTGAGGGCGCCCGCCGCTCCTTCGGCATGCTCCTCGAAGGCAACCTCGCCGGCCTCGGCGGACAAATCCTCGTCGGCAACCTGCTTGCGCCCCAATCGTTCACCGCCGCCCGCGCCTATGTGCGTCCTCTGCTGGCCATCTTCTCCCCCGACGCTGCGCTGCAGCCCAACGAGTTCGACCTCGACCCCCGCACCGAAGCCCTCGGCATCTGGGTGTCGGGCGTGACCGCCACCATCGACATGGGCGCGCCCACCTCGTACGTCAACAGCGAAGAGCTTGGCCTGTGGGAGACCCCCGAGAACCCCGCCATCGTGTGGGCCGTCGGCTGGGACAACGAAGCCGCCCTCCTCGACAATCAAGTCATCAAGTTCATTCCCTACCTCGACCTCAACGTCATGGGCGGCACGCAAAGCGGCTTGTTCGGCTCCAACGTCGGCACCGCCGGCCACCTCGGCGCCGAAATGATGTTCGACTTCACTGGCGTGCGCATCGACATCGACGCCGAATACAACGTCGCCTCCGACGGCTACGCGCCGCGCTACTTCGACCGGCTCTATGCCCTTGAGCGCTTCAGCGTCTTCGGACGCACCGACACCGCCAAGGCCGGCCTCGACGTGCCCGCCTCCCACGGCTACCGCTTGCGCGCCTCTGCAGGCCTCTTCGAGATGTTCACCGTCTTTGCCGAGGCCGCCGACCAGTTCCCCATGGACTTCGGCCGCGGTGGCAACTCCGCCACCTTCACCGCTGGCGCGTCTGGCTGGGTCGGATTCTTCGGGGGCAACGTCGTCGTCAGCCAATCGGGCGTGTCGCAATACACTGCCCCCGGCGTGCTCGGCCCCGGCTTCGTGTTTCTCGCTGAGGGCCGCGTCGCCGTGCCCTTCGTGTTCAACACCGTGCACTTCATCGGTCGCTTCTACCGGGTGCACGACCCCGATCCGACGACGGCACGCGGCTTCAATGAGGTCGCTGGCGGCTTGGTCGGCATGGAAATCAACCTCGACTTCCTGTGACCCGGCCACGAGCAGGCGCCCAACGTCGTTGGGGCCTTTTCGCCGACGCAAATGGGTGCAAGAACCTACGGATGACCCAAGCGTTGCCGCGCCCGTCCTTCCTCCCCCTGCTGGCCACAGCAGCGTGCTGCGCGTTGCTCAGCAGCGCCGCCTGGGCGTCTGACAAAGAAGCGACCGCCCCAACAGGCCCGATGGACGCAGGCGTCGCTGCGCCCCCCCTCGACGACGCTGGGGTGCCTGCGCCTGCACCGGCCGCTCCCGTCGAACGCGCGGCGACCCCGGATGCCCCCTTTGTGAAGTTGCCCGAGCGTGCCCAAGAATCGCGGCACATCGACCTGGAGCGGCTGTACTCCGACGACAAGCCCGAAGAAGGGCTGAAGCAAACCGAAGCCCGCCTCAAACAACATCCCAACGACCCCGAACTGCACCTGTTGCTGGCGCGCTTTCTCTACGAAATCGGCGAGCGCAAAAAGCGCGACTCCGACTTCGACAAAGAGGGCCTCTACGAACGCATGGTGCACCACATGGAGCGGGCCCAAGAGCTCGTCCCTGGCGACCCCCGCATCGGCTGGGGATTGGGCTTGGCCCACGCCCGTCTGGCCACAACCCGCGGCATCTTGTCGTCGTTGAAGTCGGCGACACGCATCGAATCGTTGTGGTTGGCGGCGGCGCAAAAAGAAGCCAAGTACGTCTCGCTGCAACGCGAAGAAGAGCTGCCTTGTGATGCCTTTTTGTCGCTCGGCATCTTCTACCGCATGCTCCCGGATTGGTGGCTGGTGAAGCTCTTGGCCGGCACCCGTGGCGACCTCGACAAGGCGTTGGTGTGGCTCGACAAAGCCAACACCTGCAGCCCCAAGAAAATCCGCGTCATGAAAGAGTTGGGCGTCGCCCAGCTGTGTGCCGGCAAGAAGAAGAACGACGACAAACTCATCGCCCAGGGCAAAGCCACGTTGACGGCCATGTTGCCCATCGAACCGGTGCACGAGACCGAAGTCATCGACTTGCGGCACGCCCGCATGCTCATCAAAGAGCCGAAGAAGGCCTGCGGGTACTCCCGCGACGGGCAGCAGAAGCTCGACGAAAAAGAACTCGCTGACAAAAAGTAGGGGCACCGAGCCTACTTGCTCAGCACCGATCCCAGCGTCTTCGCCCACAAGCGATTGCCCCAGACCGGAAACGCCCGCAACACGCGGTCGGTGGTCTTCGAACCCGCCGCCAACAACACGCGCGCTTCGTTCTTCTCGATGGCTTTGACGATGCGCGCGGCCGCCTTCTCGGGCGACTGCGCGTACTTCTCAAAGGCCTCGGCGATGCCGTCTTGGGCGTCGCCATCTTCGGCACGGGCGTTCTTCACGATCCCCGTCGCCACCCCCGCCGGATGCACGCAAGTGACCTCGACGTTGGTGTCTTTCAGCTCTTCCCACAACACCGAGGTGAAGCCGCGCACGGCGAACTTCGACGTGCAGTAGGCGCTCTGCTGTGCCACGCCGACGATGCCAAACAACGACGACACGTTGACGATGTGGGCGGCGTCGCGCTGCAACAAGTGCGGCAAGAACGCCTTGCAGCCATGCACCACGCCCATGAGGTTGACGTCGACCACCCAGCGAAAGTCGTCGATGTCCATGTCGACGAAGTCGCCGATGTGGGTGACACCCGCATTGTTGACGACGACGTCGACCTCGCCGTGGGCGTCGAGCACTTGCTGCGGCAGGGCAAACATCGCGTCGCGGTCGGCGACATCGACGACGTGCAACGAGGTGTGGATGCCGGGCTTTTTGTCGGCGACGCGACGGGCCGTGTCGTCGAGGCCCGCTTGGTGCACGTCGACGAGCGCCAAGCGCGCGCCCTTGTCGGCAAGCAGCAACGCCAACGCGCGGCCAATGCCAGAGCCGGCGCCAGTGACGACGACAACGCGATCAGACAGTCGGGTCATGCGAGTCTCTCAATAAGGTACTGAGGCTGCAGGGTCGTCGACTTTGGGCTCTTCGGCGCCGTGGCGTCCGCCTTGGAAGCTGCCGTCGCCGACCTCGACGGCGGGCGACATTTCGTAGGTGTAGCGCTCGCCGTATTCGGTGCTCCAACAGCAGCCGATGAGGCTGATGCCGGCGGTGAACGGCGCCGCGCACAACGCCGGGCCCGCCACCCCCCAGATGATTTCGCTCTGCTCCATCTGCGTCTGGATGGGGCGGTAGCCTTCCAGCTCGATCTCGACGTTGTGCGACTCAAAGAAGCCGCTTTTCTCGTCGAGGGTCACCGGCGTCTGCCCCATGTCTTGGCCGTCAACTTTGACGTTGGCGCCAGGCGGCACCGACTCGATGGTGACGACGTGCGAACACGCCGTCGTCATGAGCAACGACGACAAAAGCAACAGACGAGCAACAGCATTGGGCATAGGCACCTCAGGCGTGGTCGTCTGCAGCATCTGGGGGCCGAGCACAACGGGGGAGATGGCGTCGAAGCTCTTCAATTTCGGAACAAAACGACGCGACTGTTGGTTTGACGCTCATGTCGTGGCGCAACCGCATTCGTCTGACGCTCCTGCTGGGCATTGTCGTCGTCATCGGCGTGTTGCAGGTGGTGCGTCCGGTGTTCGACTGTCCTCGTTCCCTGTCCGGGCGCAGTCATACCTGTACTGCGGAACAGCTGTTTGTCGAGGTCGAAGTCGGGCTCGAAATTTGGGGCCGACGACAAGGGACATTCACGGTGTTCGACGCCAACGGAGCCCAGTTGTGGCGGACCTACACCGACGACAAGTTGGACGACCTTTGGCTGTACCGACGAGAACGTGGTGTGGCCGTCATGGCCGGAGAACGTCTTCGCTCTCTCATCCACTTTGACAACGCCGGCCAAGTGACGACGATGACTGTGCATCCACCCCAGCGCCGGTTCGGCGGCGAGCGCATCTGCCACTTTGCCGTACAGCGGAACGCCAGCGTGTTGTGGCGCCACGACGACATCACCGTTGCGCCTGTATTCGACGACGACGGCTTGCGGCAGGCACACCTGGTGACATCAAACCCTGAACTCGTGCATCAGGATCAAACGCCATTCGTGTTTGCGAAGACTGGTGACGTCATTGCGGTCGGCCGCCGTGTTCCCGAGCGACGCGCATGGAACGCGATGGCCATCGAGATACTTGTCGGCAATGACTGGTTGACGGCCCAACAGGTGTTCATCGCCCCTGGTGCGTCGACAACAAAGGCAAAGGCGTTGCTCGACCGACTCCCCTCAGACACCCCAAAGACGCCCATCAAGCAGTTGGTGGAAATCCCGAAAATCCAGCCGGCCCACCCCGACTGCGTGCTTCCTGACGGCATCAGAGCGCCACCCCAGCCCAGCGTTTTCAGCCCCTACGTTGGCAAGCTGATGTTGGGGGTCGGCGTCGTCGTCAACGCGCTCTCGCCATAGATGCAAAAACGCCCCCGTCGTCGACGGGGGCGCATCTGTTGACGTCGAGCTCGACCTACAAGCCTTGCTCTTCGAGCCAGCGCTCGGCGTCGATGGCCGCCATGCAGCCGGAGCCGGCGGCGGTGATGGCTTGACGGTAGATGTGGTCTTGCACGTCGCCACAGGCGAAGACGCCGGCCAGCTCAGTGCGGCTGCTGCCACCTTCGGTGATGAGGTAGCCGTTGTCGTCGGTCTTCAGCTGGTCGGTGAACAAGCTGGTGTTGGGCGAGTGGCCGATGGCGATGAAGCAGCCGGTGGCGTCGAGGGTGACGTCGTCACCGCCGTTGGTCGACTCGAGTTCGACAGCGGTGAGCATCTCGCGCTTCATGATGCCCATGCCTTGTTCTTCGGTCTTGTACGACTTGATGACGTAGTGGGTGAGGATGTCGATCTTGTCGTTGGCTTTGACGCGGTCGAGCATGATTTTCGACGCGCGGAACTCGTCACGACGGTGCACCAGCGTGACCTTGGTGGCGTAGCGGGTGAGAAAGAGGGCTTCTTCACAGGCGGTGTCGCCACCGCCGACGACGACGACGTTTTGGTCTTTGAAGAAGGCGCCGTCGCAGGTGGCGCAGGCCGACACGCCGCCGCCCGACGACATCAGGGTGTCTTCTTTGTCGGTGCCGAGGAGTTTGGCGTTGGCGCCGGTGGAGATGATCACCGCGTGGGTTTTCACCTCTTCGCCGTCGGAGCCTTTCACCGTGAACGGACGGTTCTGCAGATCGACCTCGACGACGTTTTCGCTTTTCACGTCGACGTCGAACTTGATGCTTTGCGCTTTGATCTTCTCCATCAGCTCGGGGCCGGTGACGCCTTCAGGGTGGCCGGGGAAGTTCTCGACTTCAGACGTGATCATCAGCTGGCCGCCCGGGGTGTTGGGGCTGGCGCCTTCGTAGACGAGGGGGTTGAGGTTGGCGCGGCCGGTGTAGAGGGCAGCCGTCCAGCCGGCGGGGCCAGAGCCAATGATGACGACGTTGCGGATGTTGTCTGCGTTGCTCACGAAGAACTCCTAGCGATCCCGCCCAGACGACTTGCAGGAGGGCGGATGGGGCAAAAGCTGGCCCCTGGTAGCACTTCTCATGCGGGGGCGTCAGCAGTCAGATGCATGAGCTGGCAAATGGATTCGCCGTTTGGATTCGGCGCTGGATGCAAATGCCGCTTGTGCGCTGCTACAAGGCGGGCATGTCTGACACCAAAGCCTCTTCGAACACAGCCGCTGCCTCTCCTCTTTGGGCGTACGACGCCATGGACGTCGACGACAGCCTCATGCGCTACAGCGCGCAAGAAGACGCTGTGCTCGACAACCAGCTGCTGCCGTACGACATCCAGGCCAGCATCGCGCACGTGAACGGGTTGTTCGACATCGACATCCTCGACGACGACGAGCAGAAGACGTTGGTCAACGCCCTCACCCAGCTCAAAGAAGAGGCCGAAGACGGCCGCTTTGTCACCGACGCCAGCGACGAGGATGGCCACGCCGCCATTGAGCGGGTGCTCATCGACCGCGTCGGCGACGTCGGCAAGAAGGTGCACACTGGGCGCAGCCGAAACGACCAGGTGCTCGTCGCCAGCCGGCTGTGGTTGAAGGCCAAGACCCAACAGCTGACGACGCTGTTGCTCGATGCAGCCGACGTCGCTCTGCAGCAAGCCGACGCCACCCGTGACGTCGTCATGCCCGGCTACACCCACCTGCAGCGGGCGGTGCCGTCGACGGCGGGGTTCTGGTTTGCCGGCCACGCCGAATCGCTGCTTGAAGACGCACGTGCGTTGCAAGGTGCTCTCGAGGTCATCGACAGCTCGCCGCTGGGCACAGCTGCCGGATACGGCGTGAACCTCCCGCTGTCGCGCGATGCCTGCAAAGAAGAACTTGGCTTTGCCCGGCTGCAGGTGAACGGCATCGCCGCACAAAACAGCCGGGGCAAGTTCGAATCCCACGTCGTGGGCTGCCTGTTGTTGGCCATGAACACCGCCCGCCGCATTGCGTGGGATGTGTCGCTGTTCTCGACGGCAGAGTTCGCCATGGTGCAGCAGCCGACGCGGTGGACGACGGGCAGCTCCATCATGCCCAACAAGCGCAACCCCGACATCGCCGAGCTGTTGCGCGGCGCGTTCGGCGAAGTGCAAGGCGCCCACGTCGAGCTGTTGAGCGTGTTGGGCTTGCCGAGTGGCTACCAGCGGGATCTGCAGCGCACAAAAAAGCCGCTGATGCGCGCTGTCGACGCCAGCTTTGCCAGCTTGTCGCTGCTGCCGCGCTTCTTGCAGGAACTCACATTTGACGACGACAACTGCTTGCGGTGTCTCGACGCCGCCATGCTCGCCACCGACCAGGCGGTGCAGCTGGCGGTCGAGGGCGTCCCCTTTCGCGAGGCCTATCGCCGCATCAAAGACGCCGGCGCCGACGCGTCCCTCGACGTGGCGCAGGCGGCGAAAGACAGCATCGTCGCGCGGGTGTCGCCCGGTGCTCCGGGCGACCTGCAGCTGCAACTGCTGCGCGAGCAGCTGACGACGTTGCGCGGCTGACGTCGTTAGTGATTGTGCCCGTCGTCGTCGTCGTGGTCATGCTCGGCGTGGTCGGCGTCTTCTGGGTCGACAAAGTCAGGTGGAAGTGCCGCGCCCTCCTGCCACTGTTGCAGCGTTTGGTGGAGACGTTCCTTCTCGTCGTCGTCAGCAGTGACGTTGGCCAGCTCAAGCCGCACGTCGACAAAGGCAGGGGCGCTCCAACCGGCAGCGTCTAAGTCGTCTGCGATGGTGAGCGCCTCTCGCACGGCGTCATCAGTGCCCACCGTCAGCAGCGCCGCCATCAATGTCACGCGTTGCGCGGCGCCAGGACGTCGCTCGACGTCGTCCCGCGCCAACTGCAATGCCCGCTGCGGGTCGCGTGCCCCCAACTGGTCGACGCCGTGGGACGACATCGCCCGGGGAAAGCGCGCCAAACGACGTTCGAGTTCGTCCAACGCTGTCGCCCGCCAGCCGTCGACCTCGTCGTCGTGGCCCAGTTCTTCCAAGACGTCGGCAATGGCATCGGCGTACTCAGGGCTCGGCGTCAGCTCGACGACGTCGCGATACAGCGCCAAGGCTTCTTCGCTGCAATGGCCGCGCAACAGCAGTTCGGCTTGGTGTTCGCGCACCAAGTACCAGTCGGGCATGGCGGCGTCGGCCGCCGTCATCCAGGCCATGGCGGCGTGGTTGGCGCCGACTTTCAGCTCCACCAGGCCCCGCCGAAACAAGAAGAACGCCCGCTCCAGCCCCGTCGACGGCATGGGCTGGCGCAAGGCATCGTCGAGAAGAATGCGCGCCGTGTCGACGTCTCCGATGTCTGAATGCATGCCGGCGGCGATGGCCAAGGTCGATGACGACGGATGCAGCGACAATGCTTGCTCGATGTCGTCCCAAGCGCCATCGACGTCGTCGCCCTGCCACCGCAGCGTCGAGCGTTGGGTCAGCAAAGAGGCGCGCTGCAGGTTGTCCAGCAACGGGTGCAGCAATGCGCGTTCGATGGCGTCGGCGGCTTCAGGGTTGTGATGCAGCGAGCCATGCACCGACGCGGACGTCGCGTGGGGGCCTGCGCCGTCGGGGGCGACGTCGTAGGCCTCGTCCAACGCTGACAAACTCGCCTCGTAGCGAAAGAGGTCGCCGTCCAGGCGTGCCATGCGCTGCTGCAAGGCGGCGACGTTGGCCCGGCGCATCCAGTTGGACGGCTGGGCGTCGGCCGATTGCGTCGTCGCCATCAGTTGCAGGTCGAGGTCGGCGAGCACATCGCCTGCGGACGGTGCGGTCGAGGTCGTCCTCGTCGACAACGCCACCATGCGGGCATCGCACGTCGGTGACGGCGCAGGAAGTTCGCCGACGGCAGAAGGCATGGCGGGAGGGTCGGCATCGACGCCACAGGCAGAACACAACGCCAACGATGACGACGTCATCCACAGGCACAGCGCGCGAGAAAACATGAGGGCTCCACGGGGAGAGAACAAAGAAGACTGAAAGAAGAGAAGCAGAAAAAGCGGCCCCCACGCCGGTGACGACGTGGGAGCCACTGGGGCTACGGTGCAGGCGCGTGGGGCGCGTGCAAGTAGGGGAACGTCGACAAGAACGCACCCTCGACACCCAAGTCGTTGGTGGCCGGGTTCAGGCCGGCGGCGAAGAACGCGTTGGCCGGGTGCGTGCCGAGGTCCAACAAGATGATGGCCAAGGTGACGTCCATGACGCGGTCGGCGAGACGACGCCCGTTGGGGAAGCCAGCGGGGGCCGACGGGTCGATGCTCAAGTGGTCGGGAATGATGAGCGAGGCGACGGTGACGCCGGGGGCGACCTCTTGGTTGTGGCACTGCACTTCTGCCGTCGGTGGGTTGTCGGCGATGCACGGCGTCAACCCCAGGTTGGTGAGGTCGTCGTCGAGGGCACCGTGCAAGGCGTTCAACGACGCCAGGATCTCGCCCACGTAGGCGGTGTTGTCCGGCGCGGCCAGGTTGTAGCCATCTTTGTCGGCGATGAGCGCCGTCGACACCGCTGGCATGCCCACGGAGTCGAGCACGGTGTACGCCGTCGGTGCGTCGTCGCGAAAGCGGAAGTCGGTGGGCTGGCCGACGCAGAACATCGTCGCCTCCGCCCGCGCATGACCGCAGTGGGTGGCGGGGTCGGCCGCGGCGGGCGCGCCCCCGTGGTAGATGCGGCATTGCACCGTGTCGTATTCGACGTCGTTGGCGGCACCGGTGTCGGGGAAACCAGCGCATGCGGTCAGACATGCCTGCTCCGACGCATAGGCCTCCGCGTCGTCGCTGCAGGTGCTGTCGAAGACGTCGCAATACACCTCACACCAACTGCCACAGGCGTTGCCGCCCGATGGGCCGGCATGCGCACAGTGGGTGGCGGGGTCGGTCGTCGCCGCCACCGACGTGTGGTACTCGCGGCAGCCGACGGTGTTGCCGTCGACATCCTCGACGGTGCCCGCTTCCCAGCCACCGACGTTGCTGCAGTAGTCGAGGCACTCGGCTTCGGAGCCGTATTGGGCATCGTCGCCTGTGCAAGCGCTCATGATGGCACTGCAGTAGTCGGCGCAGTCGCCCGCTTCGGCAGGCGTCCCCGCGTCGTCGACGCCGCCGTCGGCGGGTGCGTCGGGCTCGCCCGCATCCACCGGCGCCTCAGGTTCGCCGGCGTCGACAGGTGCCTCAGGCTCTCCTGCATCGACGGGCGCTTCAGGTTCGCCAGCGTCGGCCGGGGCTTCAGGTTCGCCGGCGTCGGCAGGCGCCGTCGGCTGAGGGTCGGGTTCTCCAGCGTCTTGCGGAGGAGGGTCTCCAGGACACGCCGCCAACACCAGCACCAACGACGTCGACACCGCCGACAGAATCCGTTTTGCACGCAACATGTCAGCCTCCAATCCGGGCAGCGGTGGCCCACACGTTCACGGGTCCAGCTTCACCCTGCTGCACAGCGGCGTAGGGCACCTCGACGACGATGGCGGTGATGTTCTGTCCGGCGAAGGCGTCTGCGCCGGTGAACGACAGCGTCCCGGTCGACAGCGTGTTGGCGTAGCCGACGAGGTCGAAGAAGAAGGGGTCGTCGTGCAGCCCGACGTGCACCTTGGTGCCGTTGGTGTCCAACACGGTTTCGACGGCGCCGACGACGGGGCCCGTCGTGCCCGGCAGTCCCACCACTTGCACGCCCCAGTCGCCGAGGTCGTTCTGCGCGAAGCGCACGTAGGCGGTGTCGTTGGCGACGTTGTCGCCGGTGCGGTCAAAGTGGATGGCGTACAGGGTGTCGGCGTCATAGGCCCCCTGTTGGCCCATCACCGGTGGCACAGGCCCACCGAAGGTGAGCACCACGGTGAGGGTCTCGCTGCCCTGGGGCCCTGCGTGCCAGGCGAACAGGTCGCCGATGTCGGTGGCGGCGTCGCCCGCCACGGCAGGTGGATCCGAGTGGTCGGCGGCCTGCGCCGACGACACCGTCGTCAACGCGACGGTGAGGAGCCCGAGACGGGCCAACAATGTACGCAACATGAATGTCTCCTTCGCTGCACATGCAGCGGTTGATGACGACGATGCACGTCGTCTGTGGGGCAACCACGCGGCGAGTACGGCGGCCAAAGACGGGGGGTTCTGTGGATCTCCCGCGAACGCCTCCCGCCGGTGATGGTGGTCACCTGACGGCAGATGGATTTCGTCGACAGACGGGACGTTGGTAGGCTGCCTGTGGAGACCGAGTGGATGGCGAATCCCGCACTTTCAGACCCCAGCGACGAAGACCTGCTGCGTCAGCTGCAAGACGGCGAACGACAGGCGTTGGCGGTGCTCTACGAGCGCTATGCGCCGACGATGATCGGCCTCGGCGTGAAAATGCTGAAGAACCGATCCGAGGCCGAAGACGTAGTCCATGACGTGTTCATGCAAGCCTGGTCCAAAGCCCACACCTACGACCCCGAACGCGGCAGCGTGCGCGGGTGGTTGCTGTTGCGTGCGCGCAGCCGGCTCTTGGACCGTCTGCGGTCGGCGCCTCGTCGTCGAGAGGTGCTCGTCGACAAGGACGTCGACGCCAAGGCCGAGCCCAACATGCAGGCGCCCACCGTGGTGCGACTGAACACCGAGCGCGTGCACCTGCAACAAGCATTGGCGGCATTGTCGCGGGATCAGCTGCACGCCATTGATTGCGTCTATTTTCAGGCGATGACGTTGTCGGAGGCGGCCGACGTCCTGGCCGTCCCCATTGGCACCGTCAAATCCCGGCTGCACCACGCGCGCACCACGCTGCGCCAGGCCCTGCAGCGCCAAGCCTCGCCACAAGGAGCTTCCCATGACTGACCACCCCGACGGCACCGCCGACATCTGGGCGTTCGTCTTGGGCGCCCTGCCCGACGACGAGCACCAGGCCTTTGCCGCCCGTGTTGCAGCGGATGCCGCCCTCGCGGCCGACGTCGCCCGGGCCCGCGACGAACTCGGCGATGTCGCGGTTGCCGCGCTCCCTGAAGAAACGCCTTCAGACGCAGCCGTCGCCCGGCTGCAAGCCGCCCTCGACGACGACACGCCCTACCCCTGGGTGCTGCAGCGGCTGGCGCAGGCCGCCGACCTCGCCGTCGACGTCATGCGGGGCATCGTGCGTGCAGCGCAAGACGCCTCCGGCTGGGTCGAAGGCCCTTGCCCTGGGGTCACCCTCTTTCACGTCGACGGCGGCCCCCGCACAGCCGACGCAGTGGTGGGTTTTGTGCGCATCCCGTCGGGAGGGCAGTTCGACCACCACGTCCACGCCGGCCTCGAAACCACCTTCATGCTCGAAGGCCGTCTCGAATGCACCACTGGCCGCACCTTCGAGGCGGGCGACATCATCGACATGCCCGAAGGCAGCGAACACGCGCTGCTCAACCGCACGGATGCCTCCGCCATGTTCTTCGTCGTCGTCGAAAAAGGCGTCTCCCTCGGCGACACCTTCATCGGGCCCGGCGATCCGGCGTTGTAAACGCGCTGCACGCCGCAAAGAAAAAGGGACCCATCTGGGTCCCTTTGTCGTCGTGAACACGGCGCTTCAGCGTCCGCGGGCCACGGGCTCCTCAAGCTTGAGCGGCTTGAACTGCGGAATCCGCTTGCCGGTGAAGTCGCGGAACTCTTCGCGCACCACGATTTCGCCCCGACGGATGTGCTTCACCTGGCCAAAGCGTTTGCCGATGAGGGTGTTGATCTTCACCGTGTGCCCTTTGCCGGTGGGGTCTTCGACCATGGCCATGGGCGTTGCCGTGCCGACCACCACGCCGACGAGCTTCATCTTGTCGAGCTCGTAGCGTTGCAGTTCGGTCAGCGCTTCGGTGCGTTCTTCGACGACGACGAGTTCGTCGAAATACGTCTTGAAGGGGTCGCGTCGGTTCACCGCTTCGTAGGTGTACTCGGCAGGGGCGTCGGCTTCAGCAGGCTTGGCTTCGGCTGCTTCTTTGACCGGCGCCGCCTTTTTCACCGTCGGTTGCAGGGTGACCTCTTCGTCTTCGTCGCCGCAGGCCGCCGAGAACATCGACGCCACCATGGCCATCACCACCAGCATCAGCTGCAGATGGGACGTCGAGGGTGCGAACGACGCAGGGGAAGTGGAAGAAATGGATTTGGACATGTTCGTCTCCTTGCAGGAAGTGCGGGGCTTGCGTGTGCCCTACTTCTTCTTCTTCTTCTTCTTGCTCTCGACGAAGCGGTAGGTGGTGGCGGTGAACGAGGAGGTCAACACGATCTTCTTGTTCTCGAACTTGGCGCCTTTGACTTCGACGTTGGCGACGTTGACGATGCGGTCCATCTTGGCGACGCGGTCGAAGAACACACCGAGCTCGTGAAACGACCCTTTCACCTTCATCTTGATGGGGATGTCGGCGCGGCCTTTGCGAACCTTCTCTTGCTGCACATCGAACTTCTGAATGTGCAGACCCGATTGCGTGGCTTCGAAGTCGATGTCGCGCAGCAACTTCGGCACTTCGGCCTTGGTGGGCAGTTGGTCTTGGGCCTTTTTCAGACGGGCCTTGAGACGCTGCACCTTGCGCTTGTTCTCTTCGAGGTTGCGCGCTTGGTCGGCCAGCGTGTTTTTCTCGGTGTTCTTGGTGGCGATGATTTCGTCTTTGGCGGCGATCTCATCCATGGTGTCTGACACCAGCATGAAGTACCCGCCGGCGACGATGAGAAGGGCGGCAGCAAAGGTGCCCAGGGCCTTTTGGGGACCGGGAATCTTGGCAAATTCGTCGATGAACTTTTCCATGGTGGTCTCCTTAGGCGCTGTAGTTCACGTTGCAGATGACGGTGAACTGGTAGACCTCTTGCCCACCAATCTTCTTGCGCTCGACTTTGTCGAGGCGCACCGCCGAGAAGTATTTGTTCTTCTCGATGGCCCGCATGAACTCAGAGATGACGTTGTTGTTGAGCCCCACGCCCTTGAAGGTCATGGCGCCGTCTTTTTCTTTGATCTCGGTCAGCCACACCCGCTTGGGGATGTTGTTGGAAAGCGCATCCAACACCCGCACCGGGCCTGACTTTGCTTTCTCCAAGCTCTTGATGGCGTTGAGCTGGCTGTCGAGCCGCTTGCGCTGCTCTTTGAGCTCGTTCACTTCACCAATGATCTTGCGCAGTTCTTTGATGTCGTTTTCGAGCACTTGCAGCGCTTCGACGCGGGCGTCGAGGCGGTCGGAGTAATACTGGCTGGCACCGAGCGTCGAGATGATGGCAATGAGCAGCACGGCCGAGATGGCAATGACTTGCATGACCATCTTTTTGCGCTTTTTCTTCTCTTTGATCGGCAGGAGGTTGATGCGAATCATGGCGTCGTCCTCATGGTGGGCAGCGTTTGGCACGAAGGCCGGGCTGGTTCAGCGAACGCTGCAGGGCAGCGGGAGAGTCTCGTCGTCGACAACTGAGGTCAGTCAGAATCCGAACAACGAAGGGCGAGTCCGAGACTCACAGCGGCCATGGGGCCTTGGTTGGCCAAGAACTCGGGATCGAGGCCTTTGGCGGTGCAGTCGACTTGGCGGAAGGGGTCGAGTTCTTCGATGGGCACGCCCGTCTTGTTCTCGATGGTGCGGCCCAAGGCGGGAACCTTGGCGCAGCCGCCGCTCAAGTAGATGCGGTGAATGGTGGCGTCGGCCGAGGTCGCGCCATAGAAGTCGAGGGAGCGCTGCACGTCGTTGGCAATGCTCTCAGACACCTGCTGCATGACGCGCTCGACCTCTTGCGGCACGACGGAGTCGGCTTCGTTGCCGCGGCCGCCGATCTTCAGCTCTTCGGCCTCGTCGTAGGAGACGTTGAGCTGCTTTTGCAGTTCGTCGGTGTATTGGTTGCCGCCTTGGTGGATGTCACGGGTGAAGGCCGAGACGCGGCTTTGGATGACGTTGATGTTGACGACGCTGGCGCCCACGTTGATGAGGGCAACGGTCTCGCCCATGGGAAGGTCGTAGTTGACCTCAAAGGCGTTTTGCACCGCGAAGCTGTCGACGTCGACGACGGTGGCTTCGATGCCAGCGCCGCGCACCACTTCGGTGTAGTCGTTGATCATGTCTTTCTTGGCGGCCACCAAGAGGACGTCCATCTGCCCTTGGTCGTTGTGGTCGTTCAAGATGGCGGTGTCGATGAACACGTCGTTGATGTCGAAGGGGATGTACTGCTCCGCCTCCCACTTGATGGATTCGTCGAGTTCTTCGCGCGTCATCACCGGCAGGTTGATTTTGCGGAGGATGACGCTGTTGCCAGAGACGCTGACCGCCGCCTCTTTGGCTTTGATGCGTTGGCTCTCGACCAGTTCGCGCACGGCATCGGAGACCGCCGAGGAGTTCATGATGGATCCATCGACGATGGCCTCGGGAGGAAGCGGGATCATCCCGTAGTTCATCAGCTGAAAACCACGCTTGGTTTCTTTGAGCTGGCACACCTTCACGCTGCTGGTGCCGATGTCGAGTCCGATGAGGTTGCTGGCCATGGAGGCTCCCTAAGTACGCTGTTTCGTTGGCGTTTTTCTTCTTGCGAAGCGCGCGAATGATCGCTGTTTGTGCCGATCGCGCCGCCTGTTCAGCTCTCTTCTTCGACAGTCTCGTCGCTGGGATCGCTCGGGTCAAAAACCTGGTCTTTTTCTTCGATCGTCAATCCGAGGGCCAAGATGATCTTGCGCTTGGTGTTCATGCGGCAGGGCTTGCCCCGCTCGATGCGGTCGACGGTCAAAGGGCTGAGGCCGGCTTTGCGGGCGAACTCTGCCTTCGACAACAGGCGATCTTCACGCAAACGCTTGAGGTGGTTGCCGACGCGCTTCTTCTTGCGAGCAGGTCGGACAGGAGACGATGCAGACGGCGCCGATGCGGTGCCTTGTTCGTCGGTGTCATGGTCGGTGTCGCGGGGGCTCATCATGATCCATCCTTCTGCAAACACGGTATCACCGGATCATCACTCCGCACAAACAAACGCATAACTTCAGCCGTAAGGCGCTGAATTTTAAGAAGCCCACCTGACGCAAATCGAGATGGTCGGTGTGGATGGGCACAAAAAACGACGACCCCCTCCCAAATGAAGGCGGATCGGGCTCCAAAAGCAGGATCTGCCCCGCGATCTCCCTTGGTGGCACTTTTTTGCGCCCACCGCGCCAAAAGCGACGGTTCGCGGGAAGAGCACTTGAAAGTAAGGATTGTCGAATGGATGTTGGCTGTGTCATTACAGTCGCCATCGAAGGCAGCGAAAGGCGAACCCGCCCATGTCGGTCAAGCTCAACAAAAGCCAAAGCCTGCTGAAGCAGCGTCTCCAGGGGATGATGGAGTCGAAAGACATCCCCAAGGGCGATGTCGAAGCTTTGGTGCAAAACCCAGCCGAGCTGAAAAAGCTCTTGGTGGAGTCGGGCGACAAGTTCGACAGCACCACCAAGGCGGCGGCGCAAGCCGTCATCGGTGGCGACGACGCCCAGGTGTGGAACGCCCCGGCAAGCAAAGCGTCGTCGGGCCTCGGCCCCCAAGCTCTGTTGATGAAAGAGAAGAGCGGCTCGCAAGAGCAGCAAAGCTGGTTTCAGACGGGCGACCTCCCCGATTTGATGCCCAAGCTCTTCGACGACATCCAGGCCTCCGCGGTGAAGGTCGGCGACGTCGACTTCTCCCAAGCCGACCTCGAAGAGATGTTGCGCGGCGCGGTGAGCATGCAGAACAAACAGGCGCCCTTCGTGGACGTCGGCCAAGTGCTGCAGATCGCCAAGGGCGAGTGAGCGGCAAGCGCGAACGTGAAGAGGCCTCCAGACGGAGGCCTTTTTCAATTGGGTTTGCCCCCACCGTTTTTTGCGTTCTCGAAGCGGCGTTTGTCACGACTTGTCGACGACAGATGCGTGCGGTTCACGCAAAGGACACACAGGACTCCCTTGCATTGAAGCCGTCGATGGATAGGGTTTTGTCATCCCACGTGGTTTGACCGTGGGCCTCAAATGCGGGCGCGACCTTCGGGCGTTCACCGCGAGGAGCGACAGATGACTTTGACGAAACGCCGTCCGGTGACGGTCAACACCTTGCGCGACATGAAAGCCAAGGGCGACCGCATCACCATGCTGACCTGCTACGACGCCACTTTTGCCCGCCTGCTCGACGACGCAGGCGTCGACGCCATCTTGGTGGGCGACAGTCTGGGCATGGTGATGAAGGGTGAAGAAGACACCCTCAACGTCACCATCGACGAGATTGCCTACCACACCAAAGCTGTGGCCCGAGGGCTGCGCGCTCAGGGGGCCGCCCGCATTCACCTCGTCGGCGACATGCCCTTCATGAGCTACCAGGTCTCGGCCGAAGAAGCGTTGCACAACGCCGCCCAGTTGCTGCGTGCCGGCGCCAACGCCGTGAAGCTCGAAGGCGGCGTGTCGGTGGCGCCCACCGTGAAGCGTCTCGTCGACGCAGGCATCCCCGTCATGGGGCACGTGGGGCTCACGCCGCAGTCGGTGCACGCCATGGGCGGATTCAAGGTGCAGGGCAAAGGTGAAGAAGGCCGCAAGCGCGTCATCGACGACGCCCTCGCCCTGCAAGAAGCCGGCGCCTACGCCGTGGTGCTCGAAGGCTTGCCGAAAGATTTGGCGACGGAGCTGACGCAGTTGTTGGACATCCCCACCATTGGGATTGGCGCCGGCAACCAATGCGATGGCCAGGTGTTGGTGCTCTATGACCTCTTGGGGTTGAACCCGTCGTTCAAGCCGAAGTTTGTGAAGCACTTTGCCAACGGGGCCGACATCGTCGTCGACGCATGCAAGGCGTATGTCGATGAGGTGAAAGAGCAGAGCTTTCCGGGGCTGGAGCACAGTTTCGGGGTGAAGAAGCTGCAGGCTGTGCCGGCGGAAGAGAATGCGACGCCGTATGGCTCGGTGGCGGTGGCGCAGTAAGCTTTGATGGTTTTGTGATTGTGGAAGTGCTTTGGGGGCTGTTTGTCCCCCAGAGTGGGGACCTCCACGTCCCCCGAAAATGACCTCCCCGCCACCACCACGCAATATCCGCCAGGTCGGCACGAAGTGAAGACTTCTCCGACACAGCAGCTGTCATCGGGTTCTGCAGGGGCCGTCTGACCCCTGCAGAATACGCATGTCTCTGCCTTCATCAAGGAAAACCTCTTTTCTTTACAGTGACTTCAGAAAGAAAACGCTGCCTGCTCCCGGCAGCAGGTCCCGTCTGATGGCAGCCGCTGCCCGCTGGCGTACGGCAGTCCATGTTGAGAATGGACAGTCGATCTTGAGAATGAACTTGCGAATGGACGCCAACCCGCCACCGGCGTTCTCACGCGAACACCCCGCTCCGTGACCGCCGTCGGGGTTTCGCCCTGCTCCACTTTGTGCGACACCCATCGCGCCCGCCCCGCCCTCTTCGCCGACGCTGCCGTCGACAACACCCCCAACCGCCTGAGGAGCCGCCATGGACATGGACGAAGCCGACCTCCAGGCCGTGTTGCGCGGCGACGACTTCTCAGTGCAGGCCTTCTTTCGTCTGGTGTGGCACCCCGCCGACGTGGCCGAGGCCATGCGTGCGGTCGACCCCGAAGAGTGGCCGCGCCTGCTGCAGCTCATCGACGACACGGAGACCCGGGCAGAGGTGCTCACCGAATTCGACGAAGCCGAAAAGCTGCTGCTGTTTCAATTCGTCGACGCCAAAGACATCTCGCCGCTGCTCGTCGAACTCGAGAGTGACGACGCCGCCGACTTGTTGGCCGACTTGGAGCCGCACGACCAGCAGCGTGCCCTCGCCCACTACGAAGACGACGAGCGCGCCGAGATCGAGCAGCTGCTGTCGTACCCCGAAGACTCCGCCGGCGGCCTCATGCAGGTGGAGCGTGCCGTCGTCGACCGCGACGCCACCTGCCTCGACGCCATCCGCAAGGTGCGGGAGCAGTTTGAAGAAGGCGTCGAGATCTACTTCGTGTGGATCACCGACAAGCAGGAGCGGTTGGTGGGCATGGTCGACATGGTCAGCCTCGTTCTGCACGACGACGCGACCCCCGTCGCTGAGGTGATGGACCCCATCCCAGCGACGGTGACGCCCCTCATCGACCAAGAAGAAGTCGCCTTCCTCTTCTCCAAGTACGACCTCGTCGCCCTGCCCGTCATCGACGACAACGACAAGTTCATCGGCCGCATCCTCGTCGACGACATCGTCGACGTGCTCGAAGAAGAAGCCGAAGAAGACGCCTTGCGCCAGGCCGGCACCGACGCTGAAGAGCTGCTGTACAAAGACCGTGCGTTCCCCATCGCCAAGGTGCGCCTGCCGTGGATTGCCGTGAACCTCTTCGGCAGCCTCATCTCGGCGGCGCTGTTGCATCTGTATGAGCCCGTCATCGAGCAGGTGATTTTGATTGCCAGCTTTGTCCCCGTCATCACCGCCATGGGCGGCAACGTCGGCACGCAGAGCGCGACCATTCTGACGCGGGGGCTGGCCACTGGCCGCATCGACGACGACGACATTCTGCGCACGGTGTTCAAGGAGTTTCGCGTCGGACTCCTCATGGGCCTCATTTGTGGCTCCGCCGTCGGGCTCATTGCCGGCACCTTGTTCGGCGGTGCCACCATGTATCTGTCGCTCGTGGTGTTCGTCGCCATGGTGTCGGCCATGACCGCCGCCGCCGTCGTCGGCAGCGTCGCACCGGCCGCCATGAAACGCTTTGGCATCGACCCTGCGATTGCGTCGGGGCCGTTTGTGACGACGGCAAACGACATCGTGGGCATCGTCATCTACATGTCGACGGCGTTGATGTTCATCGACAAGTTGAAGGGGTGACGACGTGGACTCCGTGGTGTTGTTCACCGATGGCGCCTGCTCGGGCAACCCTGGGCCCGGCGGCTGGGCCTGCCTCCTCGTCGTCACCAAAGACGGAAAACGCCACGAGAAGATGATTTCAGGCGGCGACAACAGCACCACCAACAACCGCATGGAGATGCAGGCGGTGTTGGAAGGCTTCAAGGCTCTGAAGCGGCCGTGCGAGGTGAAGGTCGTCAGCGACAGCAAATACGTCATCGACGGCATCACCAAGTGGGTGCACGGCTGGAAGAAACGCGGCTGGAAAAAGGCCGACAAAAAGCCCGTGCTCAACAAAGAAATCTGGCAGGCGCTCGTCGACGAAGAAGCCCGCCATACGGTCTCGTATGAATGGGTGAAGGGCCACAGCGGCCACCCCGAGAACGACCGCGTCGATGAAGAAGCCTGCCGCCAGCGCGACGCGAATCGCTGAGCACATCCGCGCAAAACAGAGGAGGACGCCATGCGTCACGTCGTCATCGCCTTCACCTTGTTGCTCTCGTCGTCGACGTGGGCGGTCACCCACAACGTCACCACGGCAGCTGAGTTTCGCACCGCTATGCAGACGGCGACGGCGGGCGACGTCATCCATGTCGCGCCCGGCACCTACACCTTCGACAGCTTGGTGCGCACGCAGAACGACGGCCCCGTCACCATCACCGCCGACGACGTCGACGCCACGCGATTGGAGTTCGACAGCGTCGAGGGCTTGGTGTTCTACAACGCCGATTGGACGTTGGAGAACATCACGGTCTACGGCGCGTGCACGCCGGGCGACTGCTACGCCGCCGTCGGCGTCAAACAAGGGGCGCACCGCTTCTTGATGCAGGGGTGCAAGTTGGTGAACTGGGTGCAACACCTGAAGAGTGCCCGCAACGACGTCAGCGAGGTCGAAGACGTCTCCATTTTGGAAAATGAATTCACCAACGACGACCCCATCGATGGCACGCCCGTCGACGTCGTCGGGGGCAAGCGCTGGCGCATCGCGGGCAACTACGTGCACGACTACGGCGGCAGCGGCATCAGCTACGGCATCTTCATCAAGGGGGCGACCTCCGACAGCGTCATCGAGCGCAACCTCGTCGTCGGTGCCTACGACCGCGCCGCCACCGGCGTGGTGTTGGGCATCTCCCTCGGCGGCGGCGGCACCGGCGACCAGTTCTGCCCCGGCGGCACCGCGTGCGTGTGTGAAGACCGCCGCAGCATCGTGCGCAACAACGTCGTGGCCCACTGCACCGACGCCTGTTTTCACACCAAGCGGTCGTGCGACGGACAGTTCTTGCACAACGTCGGTGTCGACTGCGGCATCGGCCTGCAAGTGCAGAACGACGGCGCCGAAGGTCCGGTGCACATTGAGGCGAACGTCCTCGACGGCCGCATCACCGGCGGCAACAACCGCACCGAAGCCAACAACGTGTTGCAGGCGTCCGCGACGCTGTCGTCGGCCTACGCCGACGTCGGTGCCTTCGACTTCTCCGTCGGTGGCGACGCCTCTGCAGTGCAAGGCCTGGGCGCCGACTTGTTGGCCATCGTCGCCGACGACTACTGCGGACAAGCGCGGACGACGCCGACGGACTTGGGTCCGTTCGTCATCGGCGACGCCTGCCAGGTGATGCCGTGGACCGGGCTTGCAGGCAACGCTGTCGTCGAGGATGGCGGTGTGGTCGGCGGTGAAGACTCTGGTGTCGTCGGCGGTGAAGACTCTGGTGTCGTCGGCGGTGAAGACTCCGGTGTCGTCGGCGGTGAAGACTCCGGTGTGGTCGGCGGTGAAGACTCCGGTGTGGTCGGCGATGACGCCGGCGTCGTCGATGCGGGAGGTGAGCCTGAGCCCGAGCCTGAACCTGAGCCGACGGCGTCGCCAGAGCCGGACGCTGCGTCAGACCCGTCGGCGGACGGTTGCAGCTGCGATGCATCCCCGTCGACGGCGTCACTGTGGATGCTCGGCTTGTTGGCGCTGTGGGGTTGGCGACGTCGACGTTGCTGACCGCTACATCTGAACGTTCTTGCCGCAGCGTTTGGCGAGGTCGGCCTTGTCGAGCGCTTTGGCGAACGCCTCCTCGAACTCAACGGCACCGTTCTTCACCAATGCCGCCAGCTGTTCGTTGAGCAGTTGGTTTCCGGCCTGCTTCTGCGTCGACATGATCGACAGCATCTGGTGCGTCTTGCCCTCGCGGATGAGGTTGCTGACGGCGTGGTTGACGACGAGGATTTCAAGCGCGGCGATGCGGCCGCCGCCTTTGCGTTTGCAGAGGGTCTGGGCGACGACGCCTTTGAGGGACTCGCTGAGCACCGTGCGGATTTGGCTCTGCTGCTCGGGGGGGAAGAGGTCGATCATGCGGTCGACGGTGGAGATGGCCGTCGCGGTGTGCAAGGTGCCGAAGACGAGGTGACCGGTGTTGGCGGTCTCGACGGCGAGTTGCACGGTCTCCAGATCGCGAAGCTCGCCGACGAGGACGATGTCGGGGTCTTCACGCAGAGCAGCTTTCAGCGCACGTGAAAAACTCTGGGTGTCGGTGCCGACTTCGCGTTGGTTCACGAGAGCGGCGCGGGAGTGGTGCACGAATTCGACGGGGTCTTCGAGGGTGATGATGTGCGCCCGGCGGTTCTTGTTGATGTGGTCGATCATCGCCGCAAGCGTCGTCGACTTGCCGCTGCCGGTGGGGCCGGTGACGAGGACCAGGCCTTTGGGTTGCTCGCACAACGCCTTGCAGATGGGCGGCAGGTTCAACTGCTCGAGGGTGAGGATGTTCGCCGGAATTTGCCGCAGCACGGCGCCGATGCCGCCGCGATCGCGGAAGATGTTGACGCGAAAGCGGGCGAGGCCGGGGATGGCGTAGGCGAAGTCGGCGTCGTTGGTCTCGAGGAATTCGTTGCGGACGCGCTCGTCCATCAACGGAGAGAACAAGTCGTAAATCTCGTCGCCCGGCAGGGCCGGCACGTCGACAATGGGGTAGATCTCGCCATCAATGCGCCAGCGCGGCACCTGGTTGCCCGACAGGTGGAGGTCGGAGGCGCCTTCGGCGATCATCCGCCGCAACAACATGTCCAACTTGGGCGACTTGGAGTCGTGTCCGCCTTGGCCCATAGACCCGTGGGCGAGGTCGGCCATGGAGCCGGCTTGCACGAGCTCGATGCCTTGCCCGTCGTCGGCGCCGAGTTCGATGCCACGGTCGTCGCCGCCCATCGCAGGCATGGCGCCGGTGACGGGGACATTGCCAAACGCGTCGCCCATGCCTGCCGTCGACGACAGCGCCATGTTGTAGGCGTCGGCATCAATGCGAGTGGGGGCGATCTGCATGCCCGGCAGATGTTGGCGGATGCCGTTGAGCACCTGCGCCGACGGATCGTCGACGAAGCCGACGGTGAGGATGTTGCCCTCGACGGCGAGGGGCAGCAGGCGATGGCGCTCGCACACCTCAGGCGGCAGCATTTGGCGGGCGGCGGGGTCGGGCGCGTTGCCGTTCCACGTCGGCAACGGCATGCGGCGGTTCACCTGCGCCAAGCGCGCGGCGAGCGCGCGGGTGATGACGAGGCCAAAGCCCTGCACGCGTTCGTAGAGCAGCTGGAACGACTCGGCAGTGAAGCGGAGCAACAGCGATGCCTGCATCGACGTCACCGTCGCCGAACGCGGCTGGTCGAGCAGGATGCCCAACTCCCCGATGGACTCAGGCGACGCCAAGGTGCCAAGGTCGGTGCCGGCGACAGACACGGCGACTTCGCCCGACAAGATGACGAAAAAGGAGTCGGAGGCGCCGCCTTCTTCGACGACGGTCTCGCCGGGGTTGTACTGCTCCAGTTGGGCGCGTTGGGCGACCTGCGCCAAGTGCTCTCCCTGCAACATCGAAAACAGCGGGGAATGGGAGAGGGCCTCCAGGACCTTCTGTTGAATCTCGCCGTCGATGGGCAGCACTTGCATGAACGTCTCCTGTGGTCTGATGGCGTCGTCGACGTCGTCAGGTGTAGGGAGCCTCTCGCTGGGGTCACAGCCGTGTCAAATGGCGCCGCCGGGGTGTGCCGGGCAGAACGGCGCCGGCTGCAGAAGCTGGCCCGTTCCAGGCGTGGGATCTGCTGCCGAGCCGTGGATCGTCAGGAATCTGAGGAAGTCGGCAGAGAACAACGTCAGCGTTTCATGAGCAAGTTTAGCCACTTAACCACACAGCGAAACGCGCATGGCGTTTGCACAGTCTCCGGCGTCCACCACGCACACCCCCTTGAGCCGGAGACCCCATGCCTCTCTTCACCGCCCCTTCTCGCACCTCGTCGTGGTCGGCCGCCGTCGGCGCCGTCGCCGTGGCTGCGTCTGCTGCTTTGTTGTGCCCGTCGTCGGCACTCGCCTGTGGTGGATTGTTCTGTTCGAACAGCCCGGTCGACCAAAACGCCGAACGCATCCTGTTTGAGGTGCACCCGCCGCCCCAAGGCGTCACCGCCGTCGTCGAAATCACCTACGCAGGCGACCCCGGCGACTTCAGCTGGATCGTCCCGGTGCCCGAAACCCCCACCCTCGACGTTGTCCCCACGTCGACGTTGCGGTTGCTCGACGCCGCCACTGCACCGAGCATCATCCCGCCGCCCACCACCTGTGAAAACGGCAACCGCAACCTCGCCGGCGGATTCCCCGCGCCTTCGGCAGAAGCCGACGACTTTGACAGCGCCCAAGACCCCGGCGTCACCGTCGAAGACCTCCCCCAAGTGGGCGCCTTCGACCCCGAAGTCATCTCCAGTGAAAACCCCGCAGCGCTCGTCGAGTGGCTGAACGAGAACAACTACCTCATCACCCCCGAGATGGAGCCCTTCGTCGCGCAATACGTCGCCGACGGCTACAAGTTCCTCGGCCTCAAACTCGCCGCCGACTCGGGCGTGCAAGACATCTCGCCCATCAAGTTCAGCTGCCCCAACGGCGACATGCCGCTCATCCCCATTCGCCTCACCGGCGTCAGCGCCGCCCCTGAGATGGGCATCCTCTCCTTCGTCGCGGGCAACGATCGCTACGCCCCCGTCAACTACCGCAACCTGCAAGTCGACACCGACCTCGTGCAGTTCGACCCCGCCACCGGCGCCTCCAACTACTACCCCTTGGCCTCGTGGCTCATCGACCAAGAAGGCGGCAAAGCCTTCATCACCGAATACAGCGACACCACCGTCGCCACGCAGTCCCTCGTCGACAACGCCTTCATCGGCTTCCCTGCCGACGAGATGGAAGCCCGCGACTACGTGCGCGGTGTGCTCGGCCAGTTCTCCACCATCACCCGCATGTACAGCCGCATGAGCGGGTGGGAGATGGACGACGACCCCACCTTCGCCCCCAACGACAACCTCGGCCCGGTGAGCCGCATCCACGACTTGTCGAACCGTCCTCCCGTCGAGGTCTGCGGCGACATCATTGAGCCCGTGCCTTGCGGCGACACCTACTGCGGCGTCGGCTCCACCTGCGCCACCACCGAAGACGGCGCCGATGGCTGCATCTGCGAGCCCGGCACCGTGGCCCGGCAAATCACCGCCCCCGTCGGTGCCGGCCGTCCGCTGCGCCAAACCGTCACCTGCCAAAACTCCGACCTCAACCTGCTCGAAGACGCCGCCATCGCCGACGCCTGCGACGGCTTCACCTGCGGTGAAGGCGGCAGCTGCCAAGCGGTCAACGGCTTCCCCACCTGTGAATGCGACGTGGGCTTCGCCGCCGTCGTCAACTTCGCCCAACCCAACGGCGTGAGCTGCGTCGCCGTCGACCAGGTCTTCGAGCCCACCCAACTGCTGTGGGAAGAGCGTCCCCCCCGTCTCGGCGGCGCCCTCTGCGAGTGCACGTCGTCGGGCAGCTCCACCCCCGCCCTCTTTGGCCTCGGCCTGCTCGTCGGCATGGGCGCTCTGATGCGCCGCCGCCGCCGCTGAGTTCTCGTCGACAATGCCCCCTCTTCGGAGGGGGCCTTTGTCGTCTTTGCTGACCCTGTTCCCTCCCCGACGACGACGACGTCGTCACACCCGCCCCTCAAAGGAGCACCTCATGAAACACCTGATGTCTGTGGGCGCCGTCGGCGCCGTGGCCTGCGCGGCCGCTCTGTTGACCCCGACGCCGGCCGATGCCTGTGGCGGATTCTTCTGCTCGAACAGCCCGGTCGACCAAAACGCCGAACGCATTCTGTTTGAGGTGCACCCCCCACCCGAAGGCGTCACCGCCGTCGTCGAGATCTCGTACACCGGCGACCCCGACGCTTTCAGTTGGATCGTCCCGGTGCCGGAGACGCCGAACCTCGACGTCGTCCCGGTGTCGACGCTGCGTTTGCTCGACGTGGCCACCGCGCCCAGCATCATTCCGCCGCCCACGACGTGTGAAGGCGGGCAAAACCGCAGCTTCTTTGATGGCGACGCTGTGGCCGAGTCCGGCGGAGGGGCCCCACCCCCCAACGCCGTCGACGACGGCGTGACCGTCGAAGACCTGCCGCAAGTCGGCGCCTTCGACCCCGAGGTCATCTCCTCCGAAGACCCCCAAGCGCTCATCAACTGGCTCAACGAAAACGACTACCTCATCACCGAAGGCATGGAGCCCTTCGTCGAGCAGTACGTCAACGAGGGCTACAAGTTTCTTGGCCTGAAGCTCGCCCCCGACCAAGGCGTCGCCGACATCTCCCCCATCAAGTTCACCTGCCCGTCTGAAATGATGCCGCTGGTGCCCATCCGCCTCACCGGCGTCAGCGCCGAGCCCGAGATGGGCATCCTCACCTTTGTCGCCGGCAACGAGCGCTACGCGCCGCAGAACTTCCGCAACCTGCAGGTGAACCCCGACCAACTGCAGTGGGACTACAACAGCTTCTCGTCGAACTACTACCCGCTTGTCAGCTGGCTCATCGACCAAGAAGGCGGCAAAGCGTTCGTCACCGAATACGCCGACAGCTCCACCGCCACGCAATCCCTCGTCGACAACGCCTTCTTGTTCGCGGCCGACGACGAAGAATCGCGCGAGTACCTCCGCGGCGTGTTCTCGGAGTTCTCCAACATCACCCGCCTCTACACCCGCATGAGCGGCTGGGAGATGGACGACGATCCCGTCTTCGCCCCCAACGCCAACCTCAGCGCCGTGAGCCGCGTGCTCGACCTGTCCGACCGTGACCCCGTCGAAGTCTGCGGCGGCGACGACATCCCCCTCGCCGTGCCCTGTGGCAACACCTACTGCGGCGCGGGCGCCATGTGCGCCTCCACCGTCGAGGGCATGGACGGCTGCGTCTGTGGCGAAGGCACCGTCGCCCGCCAAATCACCGCCCCCGTCGCCGCCGGCCGCGCGCTGCGCCAAACCGTCGTGTGCCAAGACAGCGCGCTGAACCTCATCTCGGCCGAAGACCTCTTCGATCCCTGCGATGGCTTCACCTGCGGCGACAACGGCAGCTGCATGGGCGTCAACGGCTTCCCCACCTGCCGCTGTGACGACGGCTTCGCCGCCATCACCAACTTCGCACAGCCCAACGGCGTGTCGTGCGTGGCCACCGGCGACGTCTTCGAGCCCAACCAGCTGAACTTCATCGAAGTCGGCGGCCCCGGCGACCAACCCGTCCCCATGTGCGAGTGCACCTCGTCGTCGAGCCACACCTCCGCGTTGTTCGGCATGGGTCTGCTCTTCGGCCTCGGCGTTCTCGTCCGTCGTCGACGCAGCTGAAACTCACTCGGCTTGCACTTCAGCGGCCATTCACCTGTTGCTGGGTGGATGGCCGCTCTTTCATATATGAACTGGGGCACATCGCATCGTTTGTGAACACCTGTTTCGTCGTGGTAGCTACGCACTTCTTGCAGCTGCTGCGAAAGGGTCGCTCATGACGTCTTGTTCTCCGCGATGGTCGTTCATCCTGTTTTCTTTGTCGCTGGGTGCGTCAACGGCTTCGTTGGCGGCGTCGCCCGGGGCGTTGCCAGCCCCCAAAGACGAGCACGCCCAACGGCTGTGGACGCTGCAGCACCTCAGCGAACCCGACCACGCCGTCCAGGTGAACGGCGAGACGTTGCACTCGCAAAGCGTGGAGCACAACGTCCGCGCTTCGTTCTCCAGCAGCGGCGTCGACGTGGGCGTTCTGCATGAACGTGACGCGGTCTCCTTTCAACTCACGGCGGCCGGACATGGCGCCCATCTTCGCGACGTCTCGCTCGACGCCGTCGACGTCCAAGGCACCCAGGTGACCTACCGTCGGGGACGTCTCGACGAATGGTACGTCGCCGGCCCACTGGGTGTGGAGCAGGGATTCACCGTCCACGCCCCCCTCGACGACGACGTCGCTGGCCAGCCTCTTCAGTTGCACCTGAGCGTCGATGCCAATGACGCCTCCCTCACGCAGTCGTCGTCGAGACACGCCATGTGGACGACGTCGTCGGGCGCCACGCTCCGCTACGGGGACCTCCACGCCTGGGACGCCGAAGGTGCCCCCCTCGACGTCACCATGCAGGTCACCGACGACCACATCAGGTTGTCGGTCGACGTTGCCAACGCGACGTACCCCGTCGTGGTGGACCCGTTCTTCATCGGCTACACCGGTCTCGACGCCACCGACGCTGGCGACACCAACTTCGGCACGCGCATTGCCGCTGACGGCAATCGCGCCGTCGTCACCACGTCGCAGAGCAGCGCTGCCGTCTACGTTCTCGAACGCGATGCCAACCGCAACTGGACCGTCGGCCAACGCATTGCCGCCCCTGCAGGCGCCACCCGCTTTGCCTCCTCCGTCGACATCACCGGCGACCGCATCGTCGTCGGTGCACCTGGATTCACAGCCGGAGCCGGCGGCGCCTATGTCTTTGAGCTCGTCAACGGCACCTGGACGGAGCGTGCCTACCTGCAAGTCGACGACGCTGACGCCCCCAACACGTGCGGCGGTGCCGTGGCCACCGACGGCGACGCCATCGCCGTGGTGTGCACCGACCCCATCCTGGGCACCGCATCGGGGGGCGCCATCTATCCACCAATCCTCACGCCTGAAAAGATGTACCTGTTCACCGGCGCTGGCAGCAGCTGGACGCAGCGTGACATCGAGCCCTGCCCGTCGTCACGCGTGGGCGGCAACAACCGCTTCGGCAGCGCCATCCAGATGAAGGGCAACGACCTCATCATCGGCGCCTCCAACGCCACCATCAGCGACCCCACCTTACGCATTGGCGGTGTCGTCTACGCGTACACCCGCTCGGGCAACACGTGGTCGTTGTCGCAATCCATCAAAGTCGACACCGAACGCGGCAGTGGCGAATACCCCGACTTTGAGATGGGCCACTTCGGCTACGCCCTCGACTTTGACGGCGACCGTCTCGCCATCAGCGACCCCTACTCTGAGTGGGAGGGTGTCGACGGTGGCGAGGTGCTCCTCTTCGACCGCGTCGGCGGCGTGTGGACCTACCGTGAATCCGTCAATGGCGGCCCCGGCCCCTTCATCAATTACGGTCTCAGCGTGACGCTCCGAGGAAACCTCCTGACCGCAACGTCGGCAGATGCGTTCGACGCACGCATCCGCAACATCGCCTTGCGTCGTGACGACGGAACGAGCTGGGTCCATGGCGGCACCATCAACTTGACTGCGTATGACGCCAGCTATGTCGACACGGGCCTCGACGGGCAGCTGTTCGGCCAAGGCATGGCCGTCCTCGACGACGGCAGCCTCCTCGTCACCCACCCCAGACTGGGCGGCGTTGCCGGCGCGGGCCGCGTTCACGCCTTCAACGCGAACCAGGCACCGACCGCACTTGCCCTCAGCCCAAGCGCCATTCAGGAGGGAGCCGCCGAAGGGCAGGTGTTGACTGACGTCGTCGTCACCGACCCCGACGACCCCGGTGACACCTTCTCGTGCTCCTTGGCGAACACCTTTGGCGGACGCTTCCAGGAGACCACCGTCAGCCACCAGCGCACACCGCAGTTGCGCGCGGGGGCCACCCCCATCGACTTCGATGCGGGCGACACGTCATTCGCCCTCGACCTCACCTGCGAAGACAGCGCCCGCAACACACACGTTCAACAGCTCACTCTGACCATCAACCGCGCCCCCGACGTCAACCAGCCCCCGGCCGCCTACCACGTCACTGCCGAGAACGCTGAAGACTCGCCTGAAGACACGCCGTACGTCGTCACCGTGCCCAACACCGACCCCGAAGGCGCCCCCGTCACCCTTTCTCAGCTCGGCGTCGGCGGTAACGTAGGCCAGCTCACCGCCGACGGACGTACGCTGACCTTCATCCCCAACGAAAACTACTTTGGGCAGGCCACGCTGCACTTCGCCATGGGCGATCCTGAGGGAGAGCTTGCGGCCGGCTCCATCGTCGTCAACATCACCCCGGTGAACGACGTCCCCGTCTTCATCGACCCCTCCCCCGCCGAAGGTGAGGTCGTGGTTCGCCAAGAAGGAGGCGACTTCTTCTTGCCGTTCTACGTCGACGACGTCGACGACGACGACACATTGACCTTCAGTGTCGAAGGCATGCCCGGCAGCCACGCTGGCAGCGCCTCAGGCATCAACCCCAACACCGGACAGCTGGTGTGGGTATTGCTCACCTGGCAAGACGCCGGCACCTACCCGGTCACCGTCTCCGTCACCGACGGCACTGTCACCGTGTCGCGCAACCTCACGTTGGTGGTGGAGTTCGACGACGAGGACGATGACAACGTGCCAGATACCTACGAGTCGTCCATCGGGCTCAGCACCACGTCGGCCGACAGCGACAACGACACCATCTCCGACTACGACGAACTGGGTGGCGATTTCGAGACCATCCCCAACCCCGACGGCGATGGGTTCATCAACCCCACTGACGACGACAGCGACGGCGACGGCGTGCTTGACGCCGACGAAGCTGGCGATGCCGACCTCAACACCGCGCCCATCGACACCGACGGAGACGACACCCCCGACTACCTCGACACCGACTCCGACAACGACGGCGTCGACGACGACGTCGACAACTGTCGCGTGGTGCAAAACGCCGACCAAGCCGACACCGACACCAATGGCGAAGGCGACGCCTGCCAAGGCGACATCGATGGCGACGGCGCCCTCGACGAAGATGACAACTGTCCGTCCATCGCCAACGCCGACCAGGCCAACACCGACGACGACGCCCTCGGCGACGCATGCGACCCCGATGACGACAACGACGGTGTCCCTGACGACGACGACGACTGCCCGACCGAAGCCGCCAACACCACAGACGGCTGCCCTGAACACGACCCTCCCGACGGTGGGCTTGTGGTCGACGACGCGGACACGGCTGGCGACGACGCAGGCATCGTCGGCAATGACGCGGGTGTCATCGACGACAGCGACGCTGGCGTCACCAACGACGACGACGCTGGCACCGTGCCTGGCGACGCCGGCACGGCAGACGACGATGCGGGGACCATCGACGACGTCGATGCCGGCCCCATCGACGCCATTGAACCCGAGCCCGCCCCACCCGTCGTCGACGACACCTGCAGCTGCAGCGGCTTGATGACGACGCCGTTGTCGTCGACGTTGTCAGGCGCCCTGCTGTTGTTGTTCGGCGCCTTGGTGGGTCGACGTCGACGACGCTGACGTCGCTCCGTCGTTCGCTCACGCCCCTCTCGCTCGCGCGGGAGGGGCATCTTTTTTTGCCACTTCGCAGCCACGCGCATGCCGCCGCCTGCAGTGGTACACTCAAGCGTCTTGGAGGTTTCATGCGTCTGCATTCCCACTTGCCTGTCCTGGCTGCTGCCCTCGTCGTCAGCGCGCATTTGTACGCCCCCGCCGCCGATGCCTGTGGTGGGTTCTTCTGCTCCAACAGCCCTGTCGACCAAAACGCCGAACGCATTCTATTTGAGGTGCATCCGCCCCCCGAAGGCGTCACCGCCGTCGTCGAGATTTCGTACACCGGCGACCCCGACGCCTTCAGCTGGATCGTGCCCGTGCCCGAAACGCCGGTGCTCGACGTCGTTCCGCTCTCGACGTTGCGCCTGCTCGACAGCGCCACCCAGCCACGCATCATCGCCCCACCGACGACGTGTGAGAACGGCCGCGACGAACCCCTCGCCTCTGCCGACGGCGCTGGCGAACCCGCCCCCTCGCCAGACGCCGAACCTGGCGTCGTCGTCGAAGACCTGCCGCAAGTCGGCGCCTTCGACCCCGAGGTCATCTCCTCCGAAGACCCCCAAGCCCTCATCAACTGGCTCAACGACAACAACTACCTCATCACCGCGGGCATGGAGCCCTTCGTCGAGCAGTACGTCAACGAGGGCTACAAATTCCTCGGACTCAAACTCGCTCCCGACCAAGGCGTCGCCGACATCTCGCCCATCAAGTTCACCTGTCCATCGGAGATGATGCCGCTGGTGCCCATCCGCCTCACCGGTGTCAGCGCCGAGCCCGAGATGGGCATCCTCACCTTTGTCGCCGGCGCCGAGCGCTACGCACCGCAAAACTTCCGCAACCTCGAGGTCAACCCCGAGCAACTGCAGTGGGACTACAACAGCCGCACCTCCAACTACTACCCCCTCGTCAGCTGGCTCATCGACCAAGAGGGCGGCAAAGCCTTCGTCACCCAGTTCAGCGACAGCAGTGACGAAACGCAGTCGCTCGTCGACAACACCTTTTTGCCGCTCACCCCTGAAGACGACGATGCCTCCCGCGAATACCTGCGCGGCGTGTTCGACGAGTTCTCCACCATCACCCGCCTCTACACCCGCATGAGCGGCTGGGAGATGGACGACGACCCTGTGTTCGCCCCCGCCGCCAGCCTCGGCCCCGTCGACCGCACCCTCGACCTGTCCGACCGCGAGCCCGTCGAAATCTGCGGTGACGTTGAGGTCCCTCTCGCCGTCCCCTGTGGCGACACCTATTGTGGTGAAGGGGCCATGTGCGCCTCCACCGTCGAAGGACGCGACGGCTGCCTCTGCGGCGACGGCAGTGTCGCCCGCCAAATCACCGCCCCCGTCGGTGCCGGACGCGCCCTGCGCCAAACCGTCGTCTGCCAAGACGCGTCGCTGAACCTCATCTCGGCCGAAGACCTCTTCGACCCTTGTGACGGATTCACGTGCGGCGACAACGGCAGCTGCGTCGGCGTCAACGGCTTCCCCACCTGCCGCTGCGACACTGGCTTCGCCGCCATCACCAACTTCAGCCAGCCCCGTGGGGTGTCGTGCGTGGCGACGGGCGACGTCTTCGAGCCCACCCAGCTCGACTTCGTCGAGACCAACACCGGAGGCAGCAGCAACCCTGCAGTCTGTGAATGCTCGTCGTCGTCCGAAACGTCGACGTTGCTCGGCTTGGGGCTCCTGCTGGGGCTCGGTGTCGGGCTTCGTCGTCGACGACGCTGAGCAGAGCACCCCACTGAAAACGCCCCCGACGTCGGGGGCGTTTTTTTGTCAGACAAGCGTCACTCCGTGACTTCGACCGCGATGCACTGGCCCTCGTCACACTCCGCCCGCGTCGCATAGCAGTCGCATTGCACACCCTGCTCGATGTAGCCCACGCACTGGGCATCGACGTAGGCACTCCAGCCCTCTTCTTCGCTGACGTTCAAGGCGAAGCCGGTGCAGCCTTGGCATCCGCTTTCGCACGTCGTCGACACCAAGAAGCAATCGGCCGCCGTCTCGCAACTGCGGTCTTTGGCAGAGATGTCGACCTCGCCACTGTGGCAAGCAGAGACGACGAACGACAACAGTGCAACGACGACGACACGCATGTCACAGCCCCTTGAGGATCTTGGGATGTTTGCCGCCTTTGACGACGGTGATGGTGACGGTTTTCGACTTGCCCGACTCCGGGTTTTTCAGCGTCAGGCGGTGTTTGCCGACGGGGAGTTCTTTGTTGAAGGGCGTGCGCCCGATCTTCTTGCCGTACTCCAGCACATCGGCCCAGGTGCCCTCGACGTCGACAAACACCCGGCCGGTGCCCTCGACTTTGGCAGGCTTGCTTGCCTTGGTCGTTGTCTTCGGCTTGGCCTTGCTGCCGCGTCCTCGTCGTCGGCCGCTGCGCTTGGTGGCCTTTTTGCTGGGCTCAGGAGCCGGCTCCACGTCTGGCGGTGCGGCCCCGACCGGCACTTCAACGTCGAGCTTGGGCGCGGCTGCCGCCACCTCGGCGGGCACCGGCGTCGGCTTGGGCGACTCGGCTGGAGGCTTGACGCTCGTCGTCACCTTCGCCTCCAAGGCGGGGGGTGAGTGGGCGTCGGCGTTGGAGCTGTCGTTCATCAGCACGGCACCGACGACACCAGCGACGCCAAGCAGACCGAGGGCCGCGAACATCGGTGCCCGGCTCTTCGGCGTCGACGAGGGCGGTTCGACCGCGTCGACGCCCGCCGCCGCCAAGGCCGCGTGCGACACCCCGGTCGCAGAGGTGGCGTCGGCGTCGGCAACCGGGCGGCTGAACACTTCGCTGACGCCGTCGTCGCCGAGCATGCGGGTGTCTTCGCCTGCGTTGGCGGGGAAGGGCCCCGACACCGCCCCGCCTTCGGCCGGCAAATGCCGGCCGCTTTCTCCGTCGAGAAAGGCCGTGGCCGCTGCGGCGTCGGCCGCCTCTCCGGTGGCCACGACTTGTTTGCCGCTGCCGCTGCCAGTGCTTGGTTTGGCGAACACATCCGACGATGTTTTCTCAGGCGCGTTTTCGGCCGAGATGATTTGCCGTGCCTCTTGCAAAGAGACTTCGTCGTCGACGTTCGCTCCCGGCAAGGCAGAAGCCGCGGGCGCAGGGCTCTGCGGCGGCGTTTGCGGCGGGTCTTGTTTCGGCAACATTGTCGTCGGCGGGCGCTTCTTCTTCGTCGCCATCCTCGCGTACAACGCGGCCACGTCGGTTTCAGCAGGATCGTCGGTGAAGCCGAACAAGAACTTCGTCAACGCCCGCTCAAAGGCACGCATGTCGGCATGGCGTTCGTCGCGTGATGGCGACAACGCCTGCATCAAGATCTGCTCCAGCTCGTCGGGGATGCCCTTGCGAAACACACGCGGCGGCGGAATGTCGCAGGTCATCACCTTGCGCAAGATGGTGGCCTCGCTCTCGCCGCTCAAAGCCTTTTGGTTGGTGAGCATCTGCCACAACACGAGCCCGACGGCGAACTGGTCGACGCGGTGGTCGATGTCGCCGCCTTCAAGCTGCTCCGGTGCCATGTAGCTGAGCTTGCCCTTCACCACACCGGTGTTGGTGTGCGTGGCCCGCTCTGCTGCCTTGGCGATGCCGAAGTCGGTGACCTTCACCTCGCCACTGGTGCTGACGAGGATGTTGTGCGGACTGATGTCGCGGTGCACGACGTTGAGGGGCTTGCCGCGGTGTTGGGCCGAGTGGGCGTGGTATAGGCCGCGGCACATGTCGATGGCGATTTGCACCGCCTGGCCGATCTTGAAGTATTCGCTGCGCCTGGCGGCCACTTTCAGCAGCGCGTTGAGGTCTTTGCCCTCGACGAACTCCATGGCCAAGAACAACGCGCCGTCGACTTCGCCGAAGTCGAACACCTGCACCACGTTGGCGTGCTGCAGTCGAGCGGCGACCGCCGCCTCGTCGCGAAACATGGTGACGAAGTCTTCGTTGTCGAGAAAATGCGGCAGCACGCGCTTGATGCACACCTGCTTTTCGAAGCCCTCCGTGTTGGTGTGGGCGCGAAAGATTTCGGCCATGCCGCCCATGGCGACACGTTCATCCAGGATGTAGCGGCCGAACGGCTGGGGGTATGCCATGACAAAGCAGGGTGGCGTCGTCGACGACGCGGGTGGAGGTGCCTGAGAATAGAAAGAAGCAGCGCCAAGCACCAGCTTTGAAACAGGTGCCCGGTGTGTCTCTGAACTTCTCGCGTCGACCTTTTTTGGTACAGTAAAGCATGCATGGAGTTCGCATCCTGGTCGGCGTTTTGCTCTTGGCGGCTTCGCCTGTGGCGGCCAACGACCTCGTGGGCGCCCCCCAAACCACGTCTGTCGCAGCGCGAGCAGCACCGGCCGTTTCGATGCACGATGTGGGTTTCTCCGTCGACGACGACAGTGCAGACAAACCCCACGATGCCAATGCGCCCCTCACGCCTGGCGCCATCGCCCGTGGTGTGGGCGCCGGGGCCCTGGCGTCCATCGCTGGATTCGGCGCCGCCGTCGTCGTCAATGGCGTGCTGCTCTTCACGCCGTTGTCTTGGGGGCTTTTGTTTGCAGGCGCGGCCCTCATCGCCCTTCCCTTCGTGGTTTTGCCGGCGGCCGTCGTCGCCAGTGGACTGTTGGTGGGTCCGTCGTCGGTTCTTGTCGCCAGCCTCCTGGGGGGGAAGCCGGCAGCCGTGGGCGCTTTTGCCGGCATGGCGACCGGTGCCGTCGTCGGCTGCCTCGTCGGGTACGGCGTGTTTTGGGGCGCATACGGGCTGGAGATGTGGATGACGTCGTCGCGCCCAACTCGCAATCCCGGTGACGAGTCGGCCGCCGGCATCGTCCCCGCCATCGCCTTTTGGTGGACGACCCAAACGTCGGCTGCTGTCGGTGCAGGCGTCGGCGCGGCCATTGGGCACCTGTGGTTTGCCGACGACGATGAACACGAATGAGAACGACGGTTGCCAGAGCCAACGTCGTGTGCTTCACCGTGCCCCAAATGCGCACATCCCACTTGCTCTTTCTTGGCCTTCTCCTCGTCGCGTTCGGCGTCGCGCTCCTCTCTGCTCCAGCGTCCGCTCAGGCCTCCGACGACCCAGCCGCTGCTGCAGACACCGACGAGAGCGTCGACGCATCCCCGCCTGCTGCGGCCCCTTCTTCGTCTGCGCCCGCAGCACATGACGACGACAACGCCCCGGACGCCGAGGACGTTGCCAACAAGCCGACCGAAGGTGCCAGCAACGCCGACGTCGACAGCACCAACGACGACCTTGAGCCGACTCCTGCCGCCGACCCCCGGCCGTCGATGCAGGACGCCTTCAGCAAACACGACCGCGAGCAAAAACGACGACGAGGGCACCTTCGCCGGCGCGTGGTGCGGCCGACTGCAAACAAAGCGGGCGCCGCAACGTCGGCCCCCTCGGCGTCGACGAAGACATCTTCCAAGGCAAAAGCCCAACCTGACCGAACGCCGACGGTGAAAGTCGATGCCATGAACGTGTCCCCCGCCGACTCGAACGACACCTCCGAGCCTGGGGCGCCGGCCTCGACGTCACTTGGCGGTTGGAACGACGCTGCGCTGTTGCGCGCGGCAGTCGTCGGCGGCGGCGTGTGGATGACGACGTTTGTCGTCGCTGCTGCAGCGCGTTTGGCTTTTGAGCCGTTTTATCTCTCGATGGGCGGCGGACTCCCCGATCGCGGCCATGCGGATGCAGTCGCCATCGCCTTTCGTGGTGGCGCCGTCACTCTTGGGGCCGGCGCCACGGCGGCGGTGGGTGCCGCTGTTCTCGTCGGTGACGGCGCCCTGTCGACAGGCGTTTGGACCACCGCCGTGACCGCCGCGGGCTCCGCCGTCGGCGGCCTCGTGGGCTGGCTCATCGCCGTGGTGTGGTCACAACCGCTGACGAACAACGGCTCCGAACTCACGGCCGCTGGACGCGAAACTTGGGAGCGGTATGGGTTCAGCATCGGCGTGGGTTGGGGCGGCACCGTCGCCGCCGTCGCCACCGCCAGCTGGCTCACCTACTCCAACGCCATCGACGCCATTGCAGAGCAAGAGTGAGAGTGAGACCACGCCGACAGGAGGCGTCATGCGCATCGTGGTCACCGGCGGCGCCGGCTTCATTGGGTCTCACCTCACCGAGCGTCTGCTGCACGATGGCCACCACGTCATCGTCGTCGACAACCTGCTGACCGGGCACCGCGCCAACCTCGCCGACGTTCTCGACCATCCTCGGCTGGCCTTCGTGGAGCTCGACGTCACCGCCTCTTGGGCCCCCGTCGACGACGTCACCGGCGGCGCGGTCGACCGCGTGTTTCATCTGGCGTGTCCTGCATCGCCCGTGCACTACCAAAAGACGCCTGTGGCCACCGTCTCCACCAACGTCATCGGCACCCTTCACGCCCTGCAGTTCGCGCTGCGCCACGATGCCCGACTGTTGTTGACGTCGACGAGCGAGGTGTACGGCGACCCAGAGGTGCACCCCCAACCCGAATCCTACGCCGGCAATGTCAACTGCGTCGGGCCGCGCGCCTGTTACGACGAAGGCAAGCGCGTGGCCGAGACGCTGTGTTTCGACTTTCACCGGCAACACAACGTCGAGGTGCGCGTCGCACGGGTGTTCAACACCATCGGTGCCCGCATGGCCCCCGACGATGGCCGCGTGGTCTCCAACTTCGCCATCCAAGCCCTGCAGGGCGAGCCGCTCACCGTCTACGGCGACGGTGCGCAGACCCGTTCGTTCTGCGCCGTGTCTGACCTCATCGACGGCCTCCTCCTGTTGATGGAGTCGAACGAGATGGGGCCCATCAACCTCGGCAACGACGTCGAAGTCAGCATACGAGAACTCGCAGATGAAGTGCGCCGCGTGCTCGACGTCGACGTCGACATCGTGCACCTGCCGTTGCCACAAGACGACCCTGCTCGACGCTGCCCCGACCTCCAGCTGGCCCAGAACAAGCTGCACCACCACCCCCGCGTCGGTTGGCAGGACGCGTTGCGTGAGACGGTTGAGTCACTGCGCCGACGACGCTGACGATGCCGCACGAAGCGACGCCCAAGCGGCCGCCGCCAGCTGTGCCACGTGCTGCTCGGGATGGTCGTTCTTCGGCAGGCGTCCGTCGAGCCAGTGGTGGCACAGCGCTTCTGCTGGGCCCAACACCAAAGGCTGCCACAGCGACGAGGACACCGCCGCCAGCGTGGGTTGCGCCGTCGACAGCTGACGGGCAACGGCGCCCAGAAACTGGCCGGTGCTGGCCCGCACCCCTGCGTCGTCGCGCAGTCGCCCTCGGTGACGGCGGAGAAAACGCGTGCGCGGAGGGACGGCGCACATCCAGGCCACATGGTGCTTCACGATGGTCGACACCAAGTGCTCCCCGTCGGTGACGTCGTCGAGCAGGTGCACCAAGCCTTCGCGATACGCCTGCAAGAACGCCACGAAGGCTGAGTCGGCCACGCCATCTACATCGCCGAAGTGGTGGTAGATGCTGCCGATGCTGACCCCACTGACGTCGACCAACGTCTTCACCGACGGCAAACGGTCGGCTCCGCTGAGCACGAGTTCTTGCGCGGCATGCACCACGGCGTCGACGGTGGTTTGGGCGCGGGCTTGTTGGGGGCGAGGGAGACGCATGCCGCACTCTACCTGCTTACTTGCGGGGGCCCACCCGCCAATGCACGTGCACCTCGGTCACGATGTCGCCATTGCTGTCTTTCAGCGTGGCCACCCCATCAAGGTCGGCCGATGCCTGCCAGTTGACGTCGGGGACGTGGCACTCGGCGGTGATGCGCCCGCGCGCCTTCTTCAAGTATTTGGCGTCAAGCCCGGTGACAATCCATCTGCCGTCGTCGGGCTGCCGGCTCATGAGCGCCATGTTCGCTGCCATTTCTCCAAGGTTGACCGTGGCAACGGCGTGGATCGACGACAGATGATTGCGAACCCCCCGACGGTCGCCCATGGCCACGCGGGCGTATCCCTCGTCGAGCGCCTCCACTTCAGGATGAACCGTGCCCGCGTACGGCACCACCCGGCCGATGAGCCAACTGAAGACCCGGCCGCCAAGCGGAAGCCGCGAAAGAGAAGTCCACTGCTGCAGCGTCTTGGATGTCATGCGATCTCCAATCTAGAATCTGATTCTAGTTTAGCAGACAACGGGCGTACCTGCAGCCAAGCTCTGTACGCTCAGTGCTGGCGAAGAAGCTCTGCCAGCTCTTTCGCCGTCAGCTTTCCGGAGTCGATGTTGCCTTCGATGAGCTTGTCGGCGAGGTCGCGCTTGTCGGCGTGCAGCGCCAAGACTTTCTCTTCAATGGTGCCCTTGCTGATGAGGCGATAGATGGTCACCGGCCGCTTCTGCCCGATGCGGTGGGCACGGTCGGACGCCTGGTCTTCGACGGCTGGGTTCCACCATGGGTCCATGTGCAGCACATAATCGGCGGCGGTCAGGTTGAGGCCGGTGCCCCCCGCCTTCAGGCTGATGAGAAACAGCGGGGCTTCTCCCTCTTGAAACCGCCGCACGCGGTCGGCGCGCTCGTCAGCGGACGTCTGCCCGTCCAGATACAGCGGCGCATGGCCCACCGCCCGCAACTCGCTCTCGAGGTGCTGCAGGTGCTTCACAAACTGTGAGAACACCAACACGCGATGCTGGCCGTCGAGGAGGTCTTGCACCACCTGCAAGAACCGCTGGGTTTTGGCACTCGGCAGCCGCGGCCCGTCTTTGGCCAGATGTGACGCGCAAGACGTCAAGCGCAACCGGGTGAGCATCGCCAACAGCTCAATGTGGCCAGCGCCATCCTCAACAGCATGAATGGCCTGCTTTCGCAGCGTGTCGTAGTTCTCAGCCTCGTCGACGGTGAGGTCGACCCACAGGTTCACCTCTGTCTTCGGCGGCAGGTCTTGCAGCACCTGGGCCTTGGTGCGGCGCAGCACATACGGCGACACCAACGTGCGCAGCTGGGCCAAGACATCCTCGTCGCCATCTTCAATGGGCCGCACAAACCGGCTGCGAAAGTCTTTCTCGTCGGGCAACAGGTGGGGCGCCACCATCTGCAGCTGCGCGTGCAGCTCGCCGAGATGGTTTTCGATGGGCGTCCCCGTCAATGCCAAACACATGTCCGATGACAAGCGCAGCGCTGCCTTGCTGCGCTTGGTCGATGCGTTTTTCAGCGCTTGGCTCTCGTCGAGCACCAACGTCGAGAACCGCGTTGCTTCCAGCTTCTGAATGTCGCTCAGCATCACGCCGTACGTCGTCAACACCACGTCAGACGACGACAACGACGCCAAGTCGAGCTTGCGGTTGCCGCCGTGAAACACGTGCATCCGCAGCGACGGCGCAAACCGGCCAGCCTCGTCTTGCCAGTTGCGCAACAGCGACGTCGGCACCACCACCAACGCCGGCCCTTTCGACGCCCGATGCAACAACAGGGTCAACGCGCACAACGTTTTGCCCAGCCCCATGTCGTCGGCGAGGATGGCACCTGTGGGAATGTCGGCCAGGCGCGCCAGCCACTGAAACGCTTCCACCTGATAGTCGCGCAATTGCGCTTGCAGCAGCGGCGGCAGCGGTGGGTGCTCTGGCAACGTTGTCCACTGGTGTCGCCAAGCCTTCGCCCCGTCGTCGACACTGCCGTCGACGTGTTCGGCCAAGTCGAGCAAGTCATCTGACGCCAGCCGGTGCACCCGCACCGCGCCCTCTTCGAGCTCTATTTCTTGCTGGCGCTTTTGCTCCCGTCGTCGCACCAGCCGAGCCAGCCGCTTCAGCTTCATGAGGTGAAAGGCGTCGAGCTGAACGTACCCGTCGTCGCCGAGGTCGAGGGCACCTTTCATGGGCGCGTCTTGCAGCACACGAACGATGTCGTCGAGCGTCAGCATGGTGCCGTCGTCGAGTGTGACTTCGGCTTCGGCGTCGAGCCAGTCTTGTCGACTGCGCACCTTCATGTTGAAGCCCTGTGCCTTGCGCACCGGCGGCTTGGCGTACATGTCTTCGGCGTCTTTGCGCCAAAACACCTCGACGCCGTGGGGGTCGAGCCCGGCGGCGATGAGCAGTGCCTCCTCCAGCGGCGACATCTGCTGTCGCAGCGCCTCATCGGTGATGGGCTTGAGCCAGGTCTGCAGTCGCGTCACCCGCTGCCGCTCGTCGTCGAGGTCACGGCGCAGACGCACCGTCTTGCCGTCGCGTTTGCCGATGACGGCGTCGGGGCCAGCCCCTGGGGTAAACAACGCGCCCGCTCGGCCGAACGGCAGAACGCTCGGACGGGTGATGAGTTTGCCCTTCTCGATGTCGAGCAGCACGACGACGTCGAGCACCTCGGTGAGCGTGACCTCTTCTTCTTGTTGCTCGGGGAAGAAGTCGGCGCTGCCGTCGATGATGGCCTGCAGCTTGTCGCGTTGGCCGGCGGGCACCTCAAGGCCGTCGTCGGTGATCGACCGGCCGATGGCCGCCTGCTCTTCTGTGAAGAATGTGACCTCGAACAGACCCGACTCAATGACGTGCACTGCGACGAACTCACCGTCGAATGGTGGCTTCATCAGCAACACGTCGACGTCACGTGTGGGGTGCTTCACCAGCTGCAGTCGCGGCACACGCTCAACGACGTGCAGAGGCACATCGTCGTGGTACAGCCGCGGATGCCCCATCAACGCCCGCCACAGCTTGGGGTCGTCGTCGACGAGACACGCACGGATGCGCACGTTCTGAGCGTTCAACCGCAGGGCCTGCAAAATGGCCTGATCGTCTGCAGTGTAGGCGGTGACGTCGAGCTTGCCGCGCAGCCCCAACAGGCGTTGGTCGGAGACCGACTTGCCTTTGGCGTCGGTGGCGGTGAGCGACCACTCCTCGGAGTACATCTCGGTCAGCTTCCAGAACAACTCTTGCGGTGCGCCTGTCGTCGTTGGCGTTTGCTTCGCGCGTTTCTTTTTCAGCTTCTGAAGCACATCGCCGAGCTCTCCCAGCTGAGACTCCCAAGCCGCCCGCGCATCCACCAACGCCATCAGCCCCTCGGCGACGTCGTCGAGGACGTGCTGCAGCTCCGATGCCAGCCACGGCATCTTCGCGTCTTGTGTCCGCGCGAGCGCTTGCTCCAGATGCAACTGCAACTCCGCACCGAGCGGCTGCCGTCGCCAACGTCGCCCGAGACCCGCGATCAACGCGCACGCCGGATGCGACTCTGAGAGGCGGGCCAAGTAGGGCGAGTTCTCCGACAGCTCCGTCCAAGCCACGCCTGCGGCCCCTGAGTTCGCTTTCCACGCCCGTTTGACGAGCGTGTCGATGTTCTTTTTCTTTGTCGCTTGGCCCGACGCCAAATAGGCGACAGGCAAGAACAGACCCGCCCCGTCTTTGGGCACGTAGTCGTTGCCCACCTGTGAGCGGCCGTCTTTCAACGCTTCGGCAAATGTCGAAACGGACTTTTTGACGTCGCCCCGACGTAGGTGCCAAAGGCCCAACTCAAAACCACCGAGGTGCCACTGACGGTGCACGTCGACGTCGCACCACAGTGCTTCGGCCTCGACGGCGTAGGCCAGCAGCATTTCGTTTGCCGTGTCTGCCACTTCACTCTGCAAGGCCTTCATCCTCGTCGACAACCCATTGTCGCCGCCAGAGAACAAATGGCGCTGCTCGGCCAACCGCGACAGCACCAAACACTTCACGGAGGGGTCCAGCTCGGCATACAGGTCGTCGGGAAACGGCGCCGAAAACCACCTGGCCAACAGCGTCGTCGGCGTGTGCATCATCGACGCGTCCAACGGTGCGCCACTGTGCATCTTCATGCGGGCGTCAAACGCTGGAACACTCTGCTCGTACCGCGGCGGCGATGTCGCCCAGCTCGGGTTGAACTGCTGCCGGTAGTGAAACCCACCAAAGCCCTTCAACACGTCGACAATGCGTTTGTAGCGGCCGTCGCGCAGCAGTTGGCGCGCGTGGTGTTCGACCTCCAATCGACGCTGGTCACGTCGGGGGCTCGGCACGCGATACGCGAGCAACGGGTCTTCGCGCAGGCTCTGGCGGCAACCAGCGGTGTTCACCTTCGTCTTGTATTCGCGCAGCAACACCCAGTGCACGCCCTCGGCAAGGTCGTCTTTGGTGAGCGCATGCCCTGCGTCGGTCACCGCGAGCACGTCGTCGATGGCCTGTTGCCGGACATCGTCACTCTGGGAGGAGGGGTTGGGCATGGAGGCCTCCAGCGCAAAAACAAAGGCACGCCGCAGCGTGCCTTGTAGCGAACGAGAGAAACGGCGTCGACGACGTCGTTTGCTCGACGGTCTGTCAGCCTTCTTCGGGGGCTTCGATGGTCGCCAAGATGGCGCCCGCGTCGACGGTGTCGCCTTCGCCCACTTTGAGCGACGTGACCACGCCATCGATGGAGGCTTTGAGCTCGTTCTCCATCTTCATGGCTTCGACGACGACGACGCCTTGGCCTTCGGTGACCGCATCGCCTTCGGCAACGAGGAACTTCAGCACCTTGCCAGGCATGGGGCTTTCGATGACGCCAGCACCGCCACCAGCGAGGTGGCTTTGCGACGCGTCTTTCATCTTCTTGCGACGCTCGTCGAGCATTTCCATCTCGACGACTCGACCACGCACGCGCACGGCCATGCGGCCGTCGAGGGTGTTCGACAGGTCGCCGGTGTGTTCGATGTCGACGTCGTAGCTCTTGTGGTCGATGTTGCAGCTGACGATTTGCGAGACCAACAGCTGGGCGTCGACTTCGTGCGACACCCCGTCGAGGGTCATGGTGTAGTAGCCATCGTCGTGGCCAAGGTTGTCGACGTCGATGACGCGTTCTTGGCCGTTGAGGGTGGCGATAAAGCGCATGGTGGGCATGGCAAAACTCGGTGGCCGATGTGGCCGGTCAAGAGGGGGTGACGACGTCGTCGCATCGACGACGTCGTGCGGAATCAATCACCACTTCTGTGGGGTGCGCATGGGCAGGCTGCGTTTCCACGACGACGAACGTGCTTGCTCGTCGCCGGTTTGCTTGCCGGTGACGACTTTGGCGCGACGGCGTTGCTCTTCTTCGAACAGCTTGAACGCGCAGGCCAGCAACGCAACGGTTTCGTGCTCTTCGGTGACCCACGGCTCGGGGTTGTCCATCATGCGGCCGATGATGCCAGTGTCGTACTCGCCCGAGGCGAACTCGCGGTTGTTGAGCACTTGGCGGCAGAACTGCACGTTGGTGGTGCACCCTTTGATGGTGTACTCGCTGAGGGCGCGGTCGAGTCGGCCGATGGCCACTTCACGGGTGGGGCCCCAGGCGATGACCTTGGCGATCATGGGATCGTAGTCGGGGGTGACTTCGAAGCCGGAGTACACGGCCGTGTCGGTGCGCACGTAGGGGCCACCTGGCGTGCGTTGGTGGTCGATGGGGCCCGGCGTGGGCACGAAGTTCAACGCGGGGTTTTCGGCGCACACACGGGCTTCGACGGCCCAGCCGCGAGGCTTGCCGGGCTGCTCGCCCCAAGGCAGTTCTTCACCGCGCGCCACTCGAATCTGTGCTTCGACAAGGTCAAAGCCGGTGATCATCTCGGTGACGGGATGCTCCACCTGCAGACGGGTGTTCATTTCCATGAAGTAGAAGTTGCGGTGCGCGTCGACGAGAAACTCGACGGTGCCAGCGCCCAAGTAGTTCACCGCTTTGGCGGCTTTGATGGCCACGTTGCCCATGGCTTGGCGCATGTCTTCGGTGACGAAGGGGCTGGGGGCTTCTTCGACAACCTTTTGGTGACGACGTTGCACCGAACATTCACGCTCGAAAAGGTGGTGCACGTTGCCGTGGCTGTCGGCGAAGACTTGAATCTCGATGTGGCGGGGCTTCTCGAGAAACTTCTCGATGTACACCGCGTCGTCGGCGAAGGAGTTCTTCGCTTCAGAGCGAGCGGCGCGCCATGCGCTGGGGAAGTCGGCTTCGGAGTCGACTTTGCGCATGCCTTTGCCACCACCACCGGCCGCCGCTTTCAGCATCACGGGGAAGCCGATGCGAATGGCGTGGTCGAGCGCTTCTTTTTCGTCTTCGACGGCGTCTTCGAGACCAGGCACGACGGGCACGTCGGCTTTGATCATGCATTGGCGGGCCATGGTCTTCGACGCCATGGCGTCCATCGACTCAGGAGGCGGGCCAATGAAGGTGATGCCTTCTTTGGCGCAACGACGGGCGAACTCTGGGTTCTCTGACAAGAAGCCGTAGCCGGGGTGCACAGCGTCGGCACCGGAACGCTTCATGACGTCGAAGAGCTTGTCCATGTTGAGGTAGCTCTCCGACGGGGTCGCCGGGCCGATGTGGTACGCCTCGGTGGCGTACCGCACGTGAGGCGCGGTGCGGTCGGGGTCGGAGTACACCGCGACGGTGGGGATGTTCATCTCGCGGCAGGTGCGCATGATGCGCACGGCGATTTCACCGCGGTTGGCGATGAGAATCTTTGTGACCTTGTTGGAAGTGTCAGCCATGTTGGGAGGTCCGTGGGCGCAGACTGTCTTCGTGACGTCGCGCGATTGAATGGGCAGAAAAAGCAGAATCCTCGACGACGCTCGGTGTCGTCGTCGAGGAGAAAAAGGCTACAAGGGGATGTTGCCGTGCTTCTTCGGTGGCAGGTCGTCGCGCTTGTTTTTCAGCAACTGGATGCCTTGGCAAAGACGGGGACGGATGTCTTCGGGGAAGATGACCTCGTCGATGTAGCCCAGCTCGGCTGCCTTGTAGGGGTTTTGGAAGCGGTCGGCGTACTCGTCGGTCAGCTCTTGCGCCTTGGCGGCGGGGTCGTCTGCCTTGTTGATGTCGCCACGGAAGATGATGTTCACCGCGCCGGCGGCGCCCATGACGGCGATCTCGGCGGTGGGCAACGCCAAGTTCAAGTCGGCCCGCAGGTGTTTGGGTGCCATGACGCAGTACGCGCCGCCGTAGGCTTTGCGCAAAATGACCGTCATCTTCGGCACGGTGGCCTCGGCGTAAGCGTAGAGCAGCTTGGCGCCGTGGCGAATCACGCCGCCGTACTCTTGGTTGGTGCCAGGCAAGAAGCCAGGAACATCGACGAGGGTGATGAGCGGAATGTTGAACGCGTCGCAGAAGCGCACGAAGCGGGCGGCCTTGTCGGAGGCATCGATGTCGATGGCGCCGGCCAACACTTGGGGTTGGTTGGCGACGATGCCGACGGAGTGGCCCATCATGCGCGCGAAGCCAATGACCATGTTCTGCGCGAAGAGCGGCTGCACTTCGAAGAAGTGGCGGTCGTCGACGACGGAGCGAATCACGTCGCGCACGTCGTAGGGCTTGTTGGGGTTCACCGGAATGGCTTCTTTCAACGACTCGTCACGACGCTCAGGGTCGTCGGACGAGACCAAGAAAGGAGGCTCTTCGCTGTTGTTCGACGGCATGTAGCTGAACAACTCGCGAATGGTGGTGATGGCGTGGGTGTCGTCTTCGACGGCGAAGTGGGCCACACCCGACTTGTCGTTGTGGGTGCGGGCGCCGCCCAGCTCTTCCATGGTGACGTCTTCGTGGGTCACGGTCTTGATGACGTCGGGGCCGGTCAAGAACATGAACGAGGTGTCTTTCACCATGCAGATGAAGTCGGTGAGGGCCGGCGAGTACACGGCGCCACCGGCGCACGGGCCGAGGATGACGCTGAGCTGTGGCACCACGCCCGAGGCGAGGGTGTTGCGGCAGAAGATTTCGGCGTAGCCCGCAAGGGACGCCACACCTTCTTGGATGCGAGCGCCGCCGGAGTCGTTCAAGCAGATGACAGGCGCGCCCACTTTCATGGCGGTGTCGTAGAGCTTGATGATCTTCTGCGCCTGGGTCTCCGAGAGGGAGCCGCCGAGCACGGTGAAGTCTTGGGCGAAGACGAAGACCTGGCGTCCGTCGATTTGGCCGTAGCCGGTGACGATGCCGTCGCCGACGGGCTTTTTGTCGCGCATGCCGAAGTCGTCGCAGCGGTGCGTGCGAAACTTGTCGAACTCGACGAAAGAGCCGGCGTCGACGAGGAGCTCAATGCGCTCGCGGGCGGTGAGCTTGCCTTGGTCGTGTTGTTTTTGGATGCGGGCCTCACCTCCGCCAGCGGTGGCAGCGAGGTTCTGTTGGGTGAGACGATCGCGTTGGGCTTGGCGAAGCTCTTCGGGGGCGAGGGTGTTGTCGGCCATGGAGGTGACATCCTGTTTGGCTGCAAAGCAGCGTGACTGAAGTGGGCCGTCAGATGCGGCGCACACACTTTGTGCGGCGGACATAAACGTGTCTGAAAAGTCGTGTCAAAGGGTGTTTTTCCGACGTCACGCTTCCCACACGCTTTGCACACCGACGCAGTGCGCCATGCGAATTCTGTTACGCAGCGCGGCATCCCCGACCCATTGCGGACACCCGCCGCCGTTGTCGCGTTGTGTCGTGCATGGGCCGCAGCCGTCACGTCGACGCCTCCTCCCCATCTGGAGCAACATGTCCCGCTTGTCGTTCGCTCACACCTGGCCTTTGCTTGCCTTTCTCGTCGTCGGTGGCGTCGCCGTCTCTCAAACCCTCACCGGGGCCGGGCGCGTTTTCCCCTACACGGGCTACCTTGAGAACGCCCAGTCCCCCGTCGACGGCAGCGTCGACATGCAGGTGTCGTTGTACACCTCGTCGTCGGGCGGCACGGCTTGCGACCAGCTGACGTTCGCCGATGTGAGCGTCGAAGCGGGCAGCTTCACCATCCTCCTTGAAGACGTCGACGACGCCTGCTTCAGCGCCACCAACCTCTACATGGACATCGCCGTCGGTGCCCCCGGCGACACCCTCACGTCGTTGACGTCGGGCACCGGCGCCCGCGTCCTCGTCGGCGCCGTCCCCCACGCCGCCAGCGCCGCCAGCCAATCGCGCTTCTTTGCCGAGGTGCTCGATGCCGTGCAGCTTGACGTCGACACCCTCAACGCGATCACCGTCGACGCCGATGACATGGAGGGTGTGACCTTGCGCCTGCAGGGCTCCACCACCGACAACAGCAGCATCGCCACCGACCGCATTCTGGTCGTCACCGACACCTTCGGCTCGGGCAACAGCGACGACGGTGGCATCGAGTTTCGCCACAACAACCTCACCCAGGGCATCGGCTTTGGCTACAACACCGTCTACGCCACCGGCAGCAACACCAACCAACTGTTGCGCCTGCAGTCGCGCGGCACCTCTGAGTTGCGCCTCAATGTCGACGACGGCGGCGCTGTCGTCGTCGGGCAACAGCTGCAGCTGCAGAGTTCGCTGTTTCTCGAAAAAGAAGGCACCACCTCGACCATCGACTTTGCGAGCCAATCCAACGACCCCGGCGAGATCATCCACTACGAAAGCAGCAACACAGGTGAGCTGTGGTTGTCGTCGTCCGACGACTGGGACGCCGCTGCCACCAACGACCGCATCGTCTTTGGCGAGTTCAGCTCGGGCACCGTCCGTCACGAGTTCTTGGCCAACGGCGACGCCGAACACGACGGCGCCCTCACCGTGCGCTGCCCGTCGGGCATGAGCCGCATCGGCAGCGATTGCATCGACAACACCAAGAACGGCGGCGACAGCAACGCGACCTTTCAAAACGCCGTCGTCAACTGCGCCAGCGACGGCAAGAGCATGTGCACTTATTCGCAGCTCATCGCTTGCGACACGCTCAACCCGTCGGCGTCTGACTGCAACGATCTCACCTCGACGTCGAGCCGCACGGCGTGGACCTTGACCCGCCACGGCGAGCGCGACGACTTCGATGAGTCTTGGCAGAACAACATCATGTGCTACCGCGGCGACGACGAGGTGGTGGAGTGCAACATCGGCTCCGGCGCCACCCGCGAATACTTCTGCTGCACCCGGGGCGTCATCGTTCTCGATTGAGGATGTGTCGTCGTGAAAAAGCGGTCAAAAGCGCCTAAAAACGGCTCATCGCCAAAAACGCTCGCATCTTCTCATTGGACTCGCGCACGCGGCCGGAGAGGGTGCGCACCAACGTCCACAACAGGTCGTAGGCGAGGTCTTTGTGCATGAACAACAAGTCTTCGAACGGCTCTTTGCGGATGCGTCCAGCGACGACGGAGGAGTTGGCGATGGCGTCAGCCGACCGCGGACCGTCGTCGATGAGGGCCATTTCGCCGAAGTACCCGCCGGGCTCCAACACGGCCAACGCTTCTTCGCCGATGCCTGGAATCATCTTGGAGATGCGCACCTTGCCCTTCACGATGAAGTAGAAGCTGTCGGCGGCATCTCCGTCGGAGAAGATGGTTTCAGAGGCGGCGAATTCAACCTCTTCGACAATGCCTTGCACGAGCTTGCAATGCCCGGGAACCAAGTTCTCGAACAGCCCCACCTTGCGCATGTCTTTGGTTTCGATGGCCATCGCGTCCTCTTTCAAGCTGACGTTTGCACCTCAGCACGCTGGCCGCAAAGAAACGGCTGCCACCGCCTCATATGACTCGCGACGGACTCGAGAAAGTCCCCCCGAGGGCGACATGCAAAAGGCCGAAATGGTCGTGCACGGCTGGGTTTGGAGCACGCAAAGCCTGCCATCGACGACGACGAGCAAACGTCGTGGGCGCCGCTCACTTGGCATCGCCGACCATTTGCAGTCAAACGCTGACCAGCAGTCGACAGCGTCTTCAATCACTGCAAATGGTCGTTGAAGGCAGGGCCCTGGCGCCGCGAAGCGCGCCGGCCCTGACTAGCCATCTTGGCCGCACAACTTGTCGAGGATGATGGCCACGGCCGAACGCACCGACAGGTGGTTGTAGGGCTCCGTCGTCGTCACTTGCCGACCGGTGATGGGGGCGAGGCGTGCATCGGCCATGTCCAACACGCTGTCGGCGAGGCCGTGGCCCGTGCCAAACACCAACAAAGTGTCATGCGCGGCGATGTAGTCGCGGCCGTCGGCGTAGCTCATGAGGGCGTCGTCGTCGGACTTGGCCGACGTCACCACCACCTTGCCGTCGCCGGTGCCCGCCTCCCGCTCGAGGGCGATGGCGTCTTCGAGGGAGGCCACGACTTTGGCGCGCTCCATGGCCCGGCTGCGGTCGGGGTTGCGGCGTTTGCCTTTGTCGTCGTCCCAATACCCGATGATGGCGTTGCCGAGGTCCATCTGCGCTTGCAGCGGGGTGACGATGTAGAAGGCGTCGAGGTCGTAGGTGCGCGACGACCGCGCGCAGTCGTGCACGTCGAGGTTGGTGATCGACGTGGTGTACACCTCGCCGGCGCGGTTGACACAAGGGTGGTGCACGAGGGCCATGGCCAAGCGGGGCATGGGCGACTCCTACGCGTCGTCGTCGACGCGGTGAACAAAGGCGGCGTGGGCGGGGTGACGTGAAAGGGGGGCTCCCGTCGGCGACAACGAAGGCACGCGGTCGTCTTTGAGGAGCTTCTGCGTTTTCTTGTCGAGTGCGACGTCGGCGTAGAGGTCGGGGCGCAGGCGCTGGGTGCGCAGCAGCTGGTCTTTGCGTCGCGCTTTGTCGATGAGGCCGTGGTTGCCCGACGTCAGCACCTCAGGCACGGAGCGTCCGTTGTGGGTGATGGGCCGCGTGTATTGGCGGTGTTCGAGCAAGCCGTTCTCGAAGCTCTCATCGACGGCGGAGGCGTCGTTGCCCAACACACCAGGCAAACACCGGGCGGTGGCGTCGAGCACCACCATGCCGGCGACCTCGCCGCCGGTGAGCACAAAGTCGCCAATGCTGATGCGCTCGTCGACGACGTCATGAATGCGGGCGTCGATGCCTTCGTAGCGGCCGCACAAAAAGACAACGTGGTCGTAGGTGGCCAACCGTTCAGCGTCTGCTTGCGTGAAGGTTTTGCCAGCTGCGTCGAACAGCACCACGCGGTGACGACGGGGTGTGCCCGCCGCCTCTTCGTCGCGCTCGATGGCGGCGTGCAGAGCACGCTCGACGACATCGATGCGCATCACCAAGCCGGGCCCGCCGCCGCAAGGGCTGTCGTCGACGTTCTTGTGTTTGTCGAGGGCGAAGTCACGGATTTGCACGTCGTCGACGACGAGCCTGTCGGCTTTTTGCGCGCGGCCCAAGATCGACGACGACGTGTACGAGCGCACCGCCTCCGGAAACAGCGTCACAAACGTGGCGGCAAACGGTCTCACGCGTCTGCCTCGTCGTCGACATCGGCCGCCTTGTCAGACGCCTCTTTCGCGGCCGTGGCCGCACGCGACGCGCGTCGCTTCTCTTCTTTTTTGCGACGCCGGGCGCGCGCGCGATCACGCTCGCTCTTGCTCTGGTTGCCTTTGTCGCGGGCTTCGACGGCGTCGCCTTCGAACAGGCCGATGGGGGCGTCGACGACGACCACCTGATGGTCGTCGCTGATGTCGACGACGAGCCCCGGCGCAAAAGGCATCACCACTTCGCCGTTGGGCGTGTCGACCAACGCCAAAGGCTGCGCGCCGTTGTCGTCGAATCCGGTGATGGTGCCGTACACCTTGTCTTCATCGGTGGCCGACTGCACTTCGGCGCCGATGAGGTCGACGAGATAGGTCTCGTCGTCGTCGACATCGGGGAAGTCTTCGCGATTGACGTACACGGTGCGGCCGGTGAAGCGGGCGACATCTTCGCGGTGTTTCACGCCGACAAAGGTCACCAACCCCTCGCCGTATACATCGGCGATGGTCAACTGCCGTGCACTGGCGCCGTTGGCGTCGTCGGTCGACATCTCTGCGGGGAGCACCGTGATGACGAGGTCGGCCTGCAGCAACTCGCTGTCGGGGTTGTGCAACCACAGCCGGGTGCCGCCTTTGACGCCGTGGGGGCGCCCGATGCGGCCGACGCTGACCCACACGGGGGCCTCTGTGTCTGTCGACGACGTCATGCAGACGGGTCCGTGTTGTCATCGGCCGAAGCAGCAGGGGCAGGTTTGCGTTCGACGACGGGGGTGCGCTCAATGACGGGTGCGCGCTCCACAACGGGGGCCGCCCGTCGACGACGTCGCTTGGGGGCCTCTTCGTCGCTGCCGTCTTTGGACACGTCGGGCTCTGCAGTGCGTCGTGGGCGACGCACCTTCTTCGCGGGCTCCACCGTGGTGTCGTCTGCAGGAGCAGCTTCGGGCGTGGAATCCGGCTTGGCCTCGACGACAGGCGCTGCCACCTCGGCATCGGTGGCCGGTGCGGTGGCCTCAGCTTCGGGCGCCGCTGGGGCTTGGGCCTTGGCGTCTGGCTTGCGGTCGCCTTTTTTGCGACGGGGGGGCTCGACGATCTCCAGCGTCATGCGCACGTCTTGTTTGGCGGCGGCGGCCGAGAGCAGGGTGCGCAGCGCTTTGGCGGTGCGTCCTTTCTTGCCGATGACCTTGCCGAGGTCGTCGTCGCCCACTTTGAGGTGGAAGATCGGCTCGGCGTCATCGCCTTCTTGCCGCACTTCGACGGGCTCGGGGTTGTCGACCAGGGCGCGGGCCAAGTACTCGACGAGTTCTTTCAAGGCAGACCTCTACACTGCGTGGGGCGCACATGGCGGCCCAAACGCGAAAAAGCACGTCTCGCGAAGAGAGCGTGCCTTCGGAGTCACAAGCGGCGCGCTCCTCGGAGTGCAGCCGAACTTGTCACCAACTCAAGCTTCGACGGCGGGCAGGGCTTTGCGCACGCGGCGAATGAGCGACGCGGTGGTGTCGGTGGCTTTTGCGCCTTTCGACAGCCAGTGATCCACGCGATCCAGCTTGACGTTGACCGAGTTCTCTTCGACTCGGGGGTTGTAGGTGCCAACTTGCTCAATGTAGCGGCCGTCGCGGGGCGAACGGACGTCGGCAACAACGATGCGGTAAAACGGGCGCTTCTTGGCGCCACCACGGGCGAGGCGAATGACCACCATGATGATACTCTTCCTGTGTTCCGGCGATGGGCGGGCGTCTGAGCCCTGAGCGGCCGGGATGTCCGACACCGTGTCGGAGGGGATCGCGGATCCCTTGTGAACGGGGCGCATCATCCAGGCTGGATGAGGGATGTCAAGTCAGGCTGTGGTGAATTCGGCCTTTGGACCGAGAAGTTTGCGTCGACGAATGCCGCTGCCCCGTCGTGTCGCAGTGCGTAATCCGCGTGACACATGAGGCCCCACTGCCACCAGGACGTGCCACCAGCGACGAGAATTCCCGGTTTTTCGGTTTTGCCCCTCCTTTGGTAAGCATCTGTTTAGAAAACGCTTTTTGTTTCACACGGCCTTGGCTTCACACCGTTTGCACACCGGCACAAAACTTGCGATTGGAGCGCGCGAAGGCACGACGCGATTTGCCGCCTGCCTCTCCATCTTTGCCTTGGACACCTCATGGTTGCCGCCCGCTCGACTGCTCCCTCTCCTGCCCATCCGGCTGCAGAATCGCCCTTCGCCCCCCGCGCTGCGTTCTTGTTGAACGCCAACGCCCGCCGGGTGAACGCCAAGACCGTGCAAGCCCTGAAAGACGTCGTCCCCCATGGCGACCTCTTCTTGTCGCGCACCCTTGAAGACGCCGAGCGTTTCGCCGCCACCATCGTCGAGCGAGGCTACGGCACCGTGTTCACCGGCGGCGGCGATGGCACCGTGGTGTCGACCATGAACCTCGTCGCTGAGCACGCCCAGCGGCTGCAGCGCCCCATGCCCAAGATTGGTGTGCTCAAGCTCGGCACCGGCAACGCCATGGCCAACGCCCTCTCGGCAGGCACGCCCGTCGAGGACGCCCACCACGTGGCCCACGGGGGCGAGCACGACGTCAAACCCATGAGCTGGGTGGTGTGCGACGACGGCACGCGCACGCCCATGGCGGGCATCGGCTACGACGGCATGGTGCTCAACGACTACAACTGGCTGAAGTCGAAAGCGCAGAACCCGTTGAGCAAGTTGGCGGCCGAAAGCGTCGTCGGCTACCTCGGTGCCATGCTCGCGCGATCCGTGCCGCGCCAGGTGAAGATGGGCGACGCCAACGTGCGCATCACGTCGACGAAAGACGCCTACAAAGTCATCAAGGGCGCCGACGGCGCCGACCAAGAAGTGCGGATTGAAAAGGGCACCGTGCTCTACGAAGGGCCTGGGCCGGCGGTGTGTGTGGGCACCATCCCGTACTTCGGGTTTGGCTTCACCATGTTCCCCCACGTCGACCGCCGCGAAGGAATGATGCAGTTGCGCATTGTGGCGTGTGGCATTCCAACGGTGCTGGCGAACTTGTACCCCCGCATTTGGAAAGGCACATACCGCCACCCGCAGATTCACGACTTTCTCGTCGAGGACGTGCACATCGAAGGCGACCGCGATCTGCCGTACGAAGTCGGCGGCGATGCCGCTGGCTGGCGGCGGGAGCTGAGCTTTCGGGTGACCGAGGAGCCGATGCCGATGGTGCGGCTGGGAGAGCGTCTGCCGATGGGCCAAGGGGCATTGCCTCCGATGGCGTCGCCGGGGTGGAAGCAGAGCTGAGATGGCTTTGCCTGCAGCAGAGGGGCCCGCCGAGAGGTGGGCCTTTTTCTTTGTCATGGTGGTGAAGCGGCGTGTAAGACGCCGAATTGAGTCGTCTTTTTGTTTTGATGGGTTTTCGGGCCCCGGTGGGGCCCCTCCAAGCACGAAATGTGCCCCATCGGACCGCAACACCATCCCCACCCCACCAACACGCACACCTGTGCGCTTCTTCTGCAAGCAGAAGAAACACCCCACCACGCGCCTCTCGTCGGCAAAGAGGCCCCTGCACCACCGGCCGCCGGTGCAAAAGCCCCATCAGTGTAGGGGCAATCGCCTCGCCGGCAAGCACAATCAACCGCCAAACCCTCGTTTCAAAAAGAGTTTTCTCCTTTTCTGCGCTGAGGACTGCCATCTGGGTGCACACCCTCCCTTTTCGCGTATGGCACTGCTTGTTGGGAATGGAGTTGCAATACGGCGCGTCCCATGAGGCTTGATCAGATTGTCCGTGACACCACGGACTCAGCTGCAAGGCGCGAATGACGATTTGCCTGCTGGCAATGAGGAGTTGAGCAACGCAGCAGGTGATTTCGTGGTGGTGTGGCAACTGCATCAATGTTCGTGGGACGCGCTGTATGCCGCTCAGCCCGGTGCCAACGCCACGATGCTGACTGCGACGGCCGCGGTGCGGCGGGGATTGCGGTACCCATGTTTTTGATCGCCGCGAAACACGAGCACATCGCCTTCTTGCAACGTCCAGCTCTGCCCTGACGCTGTCAGCTCGACGACGCCTCGCTCGCACAACAAGTATTCGCGCGTGCCCGGGGTGTGCGGCGCGCCTCGCATGGCCCCGCCGGGCTCGAACACCATGCGTTCGATTTGCATGGACGGCACGGGCTCTGGAAGCAGATCTTCAACACGCACTTGGCCTCGACGTCGCACCCGCAATTCACCTCGCCGGATGAGACGCGCCGCGCTGCGAGGCGGCGCCACCAGCTCCTCAAGGCTCACTTGCAGCGCCGCCGCCACCTTCAACAGCACCGCCAGGGTTGGATTGCCGTCGCCGCGCTCCAGCGTCGACCACGTCGGTCGGGGGATGCCCGCCCGCTCGGCCATCTGCTGCTGAGAACGGCCGAGGGTCTCACGCACCTGTTTGATGTTGTGGGCGAGGTTCTCGCTCGCAGTCGAGATGTCAGATGCGTCAATAGCCATCTGATGATGAAACATCAGGATCGACGACAACGCAACCACTGGTGGTCACCATGACGTCATCCCCCACACAGGAGACCGACATGAAGGTTCGAACGTCTGATGTTTCGTCAGCTCTCTTTCGCCGCGCCATCGTCACAGGCGCCAGCAGCGGCCTCGGCCTCGCCTTGGTGCGGCTGTTGCGCGCCCAAGACGTTGTCGTCGTCGGCGTCGCCCGCGACGCTGATCGCCTCGACCAGGCCATGCGTCCGCTGGGCGCGCTCGCCCTCGCCCATGACGTCGGTAACGACGACACGGAGGCCCTGGCGGCCCGCCTGCTCGACTTGGCAGGTGGCCCCCCCGACCTCGTGGTGCACGCAGCCAGCACCTTGGGCCCGTTGACGGTCGGCGATGACCCCATGCCCCGTCTCGTCGACGTCGACGGCCCCCAACTGGCGGAGGTGTTTGCCGTCAACACGCTCGGGCCGGCGCGGCTGTTGCGCAGCCTCCACCGCTCCATGCGGCGGCAAGGTGGCGTCTTTGCGGCCATCAGCAGCGACGCGGCCGTCGAGGCGTATCCTGGCTGGGGCGCGTACGGTGCATCCAAGCTGGCCCTCGACCACTTGCTGCGGGTGTGGGCTCAGGAGGAGAACGGCCTGCGTTTCTTGTCGTTCGACCCCGGAGAGATGGACACGCCCATGCACGCGGCTGCCATGCCGACGGCCGACCGCTCGACGCTGCGGGCGCCGGATGATGCCGCTGCAGAGCTGCTCCGCCGGTTGCACGGCGCTTTCGCCGACGTGCGCAAAGCAGGGAGGGCCGCATGATGTCTGCCACGCCCCTGCCCCTTTCGTTGTCGTCTTCGTCGCAACCGTTGTCGTTGCAAGCGGGCGTCGATCCCCAACGTCCGCTTGCCTCCACCCGCCTGTTGGCGGTGGACGACGACGTCATCCTCGATGAAGCCATCACATCGCTGCCCCAACTGCTGCAGCCGGGTGACCTTCTGGTGCTGAACGACTCTGCAACTCTCCCTGCCAGCCTGCACGGTGTCGTCGACGACGCGGGAGCCCCCGTCGAGGTGCGGTTGGCCAGTCGAGCGTTGTCGTCGGCGCCGCCCGTGGATCTGTCCGACGCCTTTCCCCATCGCTGGTTGGCGGTGGTGTTTGGCGCTGGCGACTGGCGGGACGACACCGACGTGCGTCCTGCGCCGCCTCCCATGCCCACCGGCTCGACGTTGCGATTCGGCGACGACGCCAACGCGTTGAAGGCGACTGTGAAGGAGGTATCGTCGACGTCATCGCGGTTGGTGGAGTTGCTGTTCGACCGCCGGGGGGCAGCCCTCGCCCAGGCACTCTATGACATCGGACACCCGGTGCAGTATCGCCACCTGCCGCGTGCGTTGCAGCTGCATCACGTGCAGACGCCATTTGCTTGGCGGCCATGGTCGATGGAGATGCCGTCGACGGGACGTCCCCTGTCTTGGGCGCTGTTGGATGCCCTGCAAAACACAGGCGTTGACCACGTCTTTCTCACCCATGCCGCTGGTCTGTCTGCCACAGGGGACGCGGACCTCGACGCCACGCTGCCGTTTGCGGAGCCCTATGACGTGCCCGACGCCACCTTCGCGCGGGTGCTGCAAACCCGGCAGCAAGGCGGCCGTGTCGTCGCGGTTGGCACCACCGTGGTGCGTGCTTTGGAGTCGGCGGCACAACAAAACCGGCTGCAGGGTGTGGCGACGTTGCGGCTGGATGAGCACCACGAGTTGGCCGTCGTCGACGACATTCTCACTGGCGTTCATTCGCCTGGCGAAAGCCACTTCGAACTGTTGAAAGCGTTTGCGTCGACGTCGACCCTGTTGGCGGCACACCACGACGCCGCCGCACGCGGGTACCTCGCCCACGAGCTCGGCGACCTCATGTTGGTGCGCGGACGTCGACTCTGACACCGTCGTCACCGTCGTCAGTCTCGCACCGTGATCGTCTTTTCGAGGAAGGGAAGTCCGCCGCGGATGAGCGACACGCGGTAGCGCCCGGGCGCAATGCCGTCGACGCGGCCATCCAGACGCACCGACCCAAGCGTGTCGACGCACACGCCGGACGGGCGCTCTGCGGTGACGTCGACGACGATGTGAAAGGGGTCAGACGCATCCAGTGCAGCACGCATCGCTGGCTTGTGACATGGGGTGGGCGTGCTGAATGCAGCATTGACACACAGGGCCGAGCGTCGACGACGAACATCGCCCCGAGCAGACGTGCTCCACCCTTGGGTGTGTCCGCGTCGGAGGACAGCGCCTTTGGCGCAGCTGGCATCCAAAGACGTCGTCAACAGTCGCTTGGGGTCGCTCCACAAGGAGGCGCCGTATCGCTTGCGTGTTGTGAACGTCGACTCCGCAAGCACCTCCCCGTCGGACCGCAGCTGCACCCGTTGCAACGGGGCCCCAGACGTCGTCACTGTCGTCGATGTCGTCACCCACCGCGGGCGTGTTCGCTCATCGTGGGCGGCGCATGCCCATGCGGTTCGATTCTGTTGGGCAGCATGGGCCGCATCGTCGTCGACGTTCAGCACCAGCACACCGTCTTGCTCAGAAGTCTGCAGCCACATGCGTCCATCAGGCTCCAAGCTCGCCGTTGGCAAGCGAAACACAGCAGTGACGTCGACGCGGCGGGGGTCGGACTCCGCATCGATCGCATGGAGACGCGTCTTTGTCTTGGAGGTCTGCTCCCACGTCGACCACGCCGATCCGCCGGCGGCCTCGATGATGTCGACCTGGGTGTGCGCCAATGTGACGTCGCCGTCGATGAGTTTCACTGACCAACGCCCGGCGTCCATTCCATCGAAGGCGCCTGAGATCCGATGCGGGCGCATGGCGGGCCAAGGCAGTTGTTGACGACGCGCGGCAACGCAATGTCGGTGGTCGAAGCGGATTGGCTCTGTCCAGTCGACCCACATGCGCACCTGCCGTGCGTCAACATCCATGGCCGAGCGGAGCTTGGGTTGCATGCAGTTGGGGCCGTCGACGTCGACGACGAACGCCAGGCCCTGTTGCAACGGATGCAGCTGGGTGAGCCCAGGCGGTCGCGCGTTGGCCACGCGCGGAACTTGACGTCGAGAAACGCGTTGTTTGCGTTTGCGGGCTTGGAGTTCCTCACACACCCAGGGGTCATGGCGTCGACGACGCGCCCGACGTCGATGCGGCAACGTCTTGCGCGCCAATGGTTTCAACTCCACGACGAGGTCGGCCTCTTTGCGGCGGTGACGCCGCACCACGACACGTGTCGTAGGTGCCGTTCGCCACACCACCGCCGTCGACGACGGTCCCCACCGGCATTTTCGTTTGCCGCTTCCGTTGCCGCCCACCACCACGTGAAGGTGAGACGGTTTGCCCAGAACGTGTCGCACAGCGTCTACGCAAGCTCCTTTCGGAAGACGCACGCAAACCCCACCTTCGACGGATGCCACCGCCGGCGCGTCGTCGTCGTGGCCGTCCTTCGCGCGGCAGTTGGGGTCGTCGATGGGCACCACCCAGGCATCGGGGTCGGGGTCGGTGGGCGCCGTCGCCGCCGTCTGACTTTGCTCCGCTCGACGCAACGCCGCCCTCAGGTGATGGGACATGGTGCGCTTGAGGAGCGCCTCATCAAGCGTCGGGGACCCGAGGAGGGTTCGGTCGAGAAGCCGGCGGACGCGTCGAACATCCGGCTGCGGAGCAGCACGCAGCAGGATGGCCAGGGCCACTGCCTCGGCGCACACCTCCGGTGCCGGGCACACTGCGCGTTCGGCACGTCGACGCCAACGTCGGAGCACGGGGCGCGCCGACGGCACCTGCAGGGCAGACAAGAATTGTGTGTCCCATTTGCTGGCGGGGTCGACTGACGCTTCAGCGGTCTGCGCCGTGCCCACCAACAACTCCACGGCCTTCTCCCATGACGACGTCGTCAAGGCGTCGACGACGAGCGCAACGCCGACATCCGGAGCCCCTTGCAACACGTAGCGCACCGGTGGCCACGCCGCCCGCAGCTGCGCCACGTCGTCGAGCCGAAGCGCGCGCTGTGCAGCGGCCACGGGATGCAGCACCCCGTCGTCCCCCAAGTGAAGCCACGTCTGATGCGCCGCGCAGCCTCGAAGAAGAGCGATGCGTGTGGCGTTGGCTTCCGAAAGCTGTTGCGCAGTCTTGAACGACGCCAGACAGCGTTGAGGCAACGGACGGTCAGCGATGAACGAACAACAGTCCGCTTGGCGCATGGTGTCGACGAGCTGGGACCAGGCGTCCGACGACGACGTTTTGTGTTGTCCGGCGTCGTGGGGTTGGTGCGCTGGCGTCGGAGGAGGTGCGTCGTCCGTGCCTTGAAGGTCGCAGCCAGGGGCGATGGCTGTTGCCAACAGAACCGTCAGCGACGTGCAAATGCCAAAGCGTCGTCGTCCGTCGTTGATGTTGTTGGGCCGCCATCCCATGGCCCGAGAATACCGCAGGTGCACCCTTGGCTGTTTTCGTCAGGCCGACGGCGTCCGAGTCTGCAGCGCGGCGGCCGCAACCGCTCCCAAGAGAACCCAACTCGCGCCATCGCAACGTCGACAATCGGCATTGGCCGTCCGCGCATTCACGGCGTTTGCGATGAACGTAAAGGGTCGAAGACAACCGGTGGACGCAGCACACGTCGCTCGATCGACGCCCCCCACTGAAGAAGCCAACCGCTGTCGTCGTCAGTGGCCATACGCCGGGTCTTCCGGCTGACCCCAACCAAAACTGAACCCAAGACGCGTCCCTCGACGCGTCCGTCTGGAGGTGCGTCTTGAATGACCATCCCCCGAGTGACGACGACGGCCTTCGCTGGGCCGTCGGTGCGCTCCAATTGTCCCCTTCGCAGGCGAAAGCCCTGCAACACTTCGAACTCGCCGACCCCTTCAACGACGGGGTGCGCCTGCGCGGTTTCTTGTGCCGCATCGCCGACCACCGGTACGGCGCACTCGCGCTGACGCACGTCGACGGGCGTGAGGCACGGCAGCTCATCGCGGCCACACCCAAGCTCCACTACCCGTTCGACAAAGAGGGCGTCTTCTCGTTTCCCGCCGTCCAACGGATGTGGGTCACCGACAAACTCGACGGAACAAACGTCCTCGCGTTTCGCTACGTCGACGGCGACGGCAACACGCGGACAACGTTCAAACTGCGTCTCTCGCCCGTCCTTCGCGACGGACCGCACGGAGACTTCTTGCAGATGTGGAAGGAGCTCTTGCAGCGCCATCCGCAGATTGTGGACGTCGTTGATAAGAACGACGTTTCATTGAGTTTCGAAATGTACGGAAGCCGCAACCATCACCTCATCCACTACGACGCTCCGCTGGAGTTGGCGTTGCTCTTTGGTGTGTCCAAGGACTTCGACGTCGTCCCGCTCGCCCACCTCGACGCTGCAGGCCTGCCGACCGCTCCGCTGCTGTTTGCAACGCAACAGGAACAAAGCCCCGTCGACAGGTACCAGCAACTGCGGACGGCCATGCAGCAGCAGGTCCTTCACGTCGACGACGGGTACACCGGAACAGAAGGTGCGGTCTTCACCGTCGAGGACACAGACGGCGCGATGCGCTTGTACAAGTGCAAACCCGCCGTCATCGAAGAAATTCACTGGGCACGTGGCATCCACAAGGATGCCGTCCTCGTCACCTGCAAGAACGTCTTCGAGTCGAACGATGAGCTGACCTTCGACACGCTTCAGCCGCTCCTCCTCGAGGAGTACAGCCAGAGCGACGTCGATGGATTCCGCTCGGTCATCGACGTCTGCATTGGCGAGGTGAACGCCGCGAAAGCTTTCGAACAACGTGTCCTGCGTGCCTACGCAGACACTGGACTGTCGTTCGCGGACGACCGAGCGGCCGTCATGCGGTTGCTCGCTGCCACCTTCAGCAAGCACGACATGAAGCACATCTACAGCGTCCTCGAACGTCACACCTAGGCGGCACCCACCCTCGACTTCGGAAGAGGGTGGGCTTTGCTGCGCCCTCTTCGTCGTTTCGGGCGCTCTGCTGGGGGAGACATCCGGCGCCCCAGGTGGCCTCTACGGACGCACGCCGTCTGAAGCGCTCTCGTCTTGGGTTTGGGCGTGCGCCCGAAGCACCACCTCCAAATCTTCACGGTGCACTTGCAACGCCCGCTCCAAAAACTCCAGCTTGGCTTCCTCCTGCTCCTCGAACACTTTGAACTCCAACACGGCGGCAATGCCAAGCATCGCAAACATGCCGACGACACCAGCCCCAGCCGCGCCAAGTCCCCACATCGTCTCCTCGTCGGTCGGCGGCGGCCCGGTAAGCCCTGGGAGCAAGCTGCCGAACGAGACGAACCCCGCAACGATCCCGATGAGGCCGACGCCAGCGCCACCAAGGAGCAACCAGCGCGATGCGGACGCATACTGCTCGTCAACGAGCGTCGCAGCGATGGGGTCTGAGCGGACCTCTGCGCCACTCGGCAACACCGTCGTCAACTGCAGCTGGATCACGTTCGACGAGTAGGGCGTCAGCTGAACCAACTCCAGCGGCTCCATCGACACACGTACACGGGCCCGGCCCTCCGAGGTTCCGCACAATGCAGTTCCGGTCGCGCTGAGGACGTCGTCGTCCTGCCCCAATCGGTCGGCAATGTATGCGGATGTTTGCTGATGCCACCGCAGGGTTCCACCCGCCTTGTCGGTGGTGTCGTCGATGACGATGTCGCTGCTCTGAAGGCACTGCAGCTTCGCTTCGTCAGCATCAAACCCGTTCGGTGCGAGCGCCACGGGGCTTTCGGTGTGGAGCCCCCCGGCCCACCAGGGCAAGTCTGCTTGTTCCATCCCTCCTCCCCGTCCGGTGGGCGTGACACATCCGGAGGCGAAGGCGAATCCGGCGAAGGCAAATGCCAACGCAGTTTCGCGCAAGGCTCGCTCATTCAACATCGGAGGCTCCAGAAGCAAACAGATGCCAATCAAAGGCAGACGATGTTTGACGACGAGGTGACCTCGGCGGCGGCGATGACGACAACGACGACGCTCGAAGCGTTTTGTTGTGTTCGTCAACAAGCTGCTTGGCCTCTTCATATCCGATGGGATCGGCATCGAAGAAGTATGCGGCCAGCGACACCAACGACCCTGTTGAGAACAACGAGACCCCAACCGCCATCACCGCTACGGCGCCGACGCCCAAAGGGAGGACAAGGTCTTCGTTTCCCTCTTCGGTGGCGATGAGGAGCAGCGGCAAACTGACACCGATGGTGCCGAGGATGCCGAAGGCGCTGACGACTCCCAGCCCTGTCGACATGCTGTGCTTCCACCAGACCCGGTGCAGGTATTGGTCCTCAAGGTCTGGGCGCCCGACACGGTGGTAGAAGTCGCTTCTGCGAATGGCGACGTGGCGGTTTCCGCGGAAGGCAAAAAACGGGGGCTCTCCAAACTTGCCCTCGACAACGCGGAGCTCGTTGTCGCGCACCCAATCCAGTCGCGCGCGTTCGCGATTGGCCTGCTGCACTCGACGTCGATAGTCGCCGCCCTTCGCCGATGCCCACACCTGTCGTGCCGGATTGAACTCGATGTCGGCCCACGCCAGCGCCTCGCCGTCGTCGAGGGTGATGTGCGCGACGTTGACGGTGCTCTCGGCCAGGAACTGCACGGCATACAGCGATGGCGGCAGAGCCAAGCGCATCGCTGCTCCTTTTGTCTTCGTGAACTCCGCCACCAACCGTCGCTTTGCATCACGAATGAGAATGTGTCCGGCGACCTCGGGGGGCACCAACAACGACGACGTCGACTGGAGCAGACGTGTGAGCACGACGCTCCCCCGCCCCTCCAAATGCAGGTCGAACATGGCGTGCTGCGGCCCCAGGCTCGAAGACGCGGTCTTCTGCAATGTCTCGCTGTAGGCAAAGGCGTAAGCTTCGCGCAGCGTCACTTGGCGGTCGCCGTCTGCGTCGGCCGCGCCTCTCAACCCAGTCACCAGCGCGTGCGTAAAAAAGGAAGCGCCAATCGCGTCGCTCTCCTGAGAGGCTTCGTTGGCTGTCGACGACGACAAGAATGCATATCCGGAGACGTCGCCCGCGGAGGGCTTCAGAAAGGAAGGCACGGCGTTGGTGCCTTTGGCCCTCGCGATGCCTCCCGACCCGCACCCGTCCAGCACCACAATGCGAACGCGCTTGTCATCTTCGGCCGCCGGCAACGTCGACACTTGCGCTCGAAGCTGCACATACGGGAGTCGTTCGCTTCCGAGAAGCAAGGCGTCGGCGTCGGCATGCCCCGAGTAGTAAAACAAGACCTCGCGCGCCTGAGCGTTCGCCTCCGAAGACAGGGCGTTGAGAACGTCTTGCGCGGAGGGCTGCAACAGAACTTGAACATCGTCGTCGTCAACGCCGCCGAGTTCTCGCAACACGCCTGCGAATCTGAGGGCGTCGCGCTCGGCATACTTTAAGGGCACGACCCCATCTGCATGGTTGGCGCCCACAACGATGGCCTTCCGACCCGTTGCCGCGGACGCTGCCCAGGTCGACGACGGGACAGCCACGCAGACGGCGATGACGGCCATCGCGCGCAAAACAATCAGCATCCCACGGGTCATGGGGCATCCCCCTTGCGAATCAGATGGGATTGAACATCGACGTCCGGCCTGAAGTCGGGCAGCGCCGTCCTCGACGACAACACATCATGCGGCAGCCGCTGCAACCATTCTTGAATTTCAGGGATGGCGAGCTCTTCCGTCGAACTCAGCAGAACAAACCGTTCGAAGTGCGGTGCATCGTCCAGCTCCATCGCATTGGGCTGCACCCACACCGTCGTCGGTGCCAACGACGATGGCCTGCCATGCAACGTGACGACCCCACGGCCATCAATCGAGAACAACGCCATGTGCTGTTGGACACCAGCTGTCACCGTCGCCTGCAGCCGTGCGCCAGCGCGCTCGATGTCTCCGTGGACAGCGGCAGTTCCATCCGGACGAAGCAGGCGCAACACAGGGTTGCCCTGCGAAACGTCGCCCTGTGCTGGAGCGCCCACGACATGGGCGCCGACGTTTGTCGTGCCTTTGCCGCGAACATCACCGTCTGCGTCGATGCTGGATGGCGAAGCCACCCACAAGATCACCGCCGCTGCCGCCGCCATGGGTGCAGCCGCCATTGCAGTCCGCCGCAGAATGCGCGGCATGTCGTTGGCCCTGGGCGCTGTGGCCGCCGGCGATGGCGACAACCAAGCCGGGATCCCCGAATCCAGGTGCAGCTGTTGGTCACGCAGAAGGTCGTCGACGAGCGTCTTGCATGCCTCGCAGCTTTGCAGATGCGTTTCGAGTGATGTCACAACGTGCGGGTCGAGTTCGCCGCAGATGTACTTGTCGAGCATCAGCGTCGACGGACAGGAGGAAGTCGAAAGCAACGTCATGAGTTCTCCTCCCCTGGGGTGTCGTGTAGGGCGGCAGCGTGGTCGCGGAACCGTTGGAGCAAGTTGCCGACGTGTCTGCGGGAACACCCCATGACGTCGGCAATTTCGTCGTGGGTCATCCCGTCCATCACGGCGTACACCGCTGCCGCCGCCTGTTCGGCGTCAAACTTCCGCAGCTCCACCTTCAAGGCGTGCAACAGTTCTCCCTTCGGCGCCGACACCGTTGGATGGTTTGGCCGTACATGGACGTCGAGGAGACGTACGCGGTTTTGTTCGTCTCGCATGCGGTTGAGGCATGCATTTGTGGTGACGCGGTACAACCACGTCGACAGCGCCGCGCGTCCGTCAAACGTCGGCGGCGTTCGACTCCACTTCACAAACAGTTCCTGCAGCATTTCTTCGCCCAGCTCGTCGCTGCCAAGCAGTTGAGCTGCCCGTCGACGCACGATGTGTCCGTAGCGTCGGTAGACGTCTTCGACCGACGTCCATCGAGTCGCCGACGGAGAGCTAGACGTTGGAGCAGAAGAAACGAGACGAAGTGGCACGAACACTCGAGGGGAAGAAGCCGGATTTGGCAGGGGAGGAGCAGCAGCAGGCAAGGGCGTCTCCAGACTCGGGGAACACCTCTTTGACCCGTGGGCTCGCAGATCCCGGCACGGCCGAGCGAAAAAAGCACCAAAAAAGCGTCTGGCCCCGACGGGGTGGATCCGTGCCCGTTTTCTGCATGTCACGGGTCTCACGTCCAACAGTGCCCGACCCGGGCATGTGGAGGTCAAGATGACCACTCGCCTTTGCTCGACGTTCGCCGTTCTGCTCACCCTCTTGCCTGCCTGCGGACCCGACCCGTTGCTCTCTGGCTCAACTTGTTGCGCCTGCCTCATGTCCACCGCACCAGACGGCAGCCTCATCGACACCTCGCAAGAGGGTGACCTCGATGACAACTGCCTCGCGGCATCGGGGAGTTTGAGCCGCCAGAACAACACCTGCTCCAACGAGATTTCACTGTTCATCGTCGAGGGCGAGGGACGGGTGGAGACGTCATCGCCGTCCTGCGTCGACACTGCGTGTGCCGCTGAATGCAGCGACATCATCGCCATGGGGCTTGAGGTCGGTGATGGCTCCACCGAGTGAGCAAGACGCCAGCCATGAATCCCTTTGCGTCGTCGACGACGACTTCCTCTGGAAGCTGCGCAATGAACTGCGAAACGTCGTCGACACCAGCGGGCAACGCTCGCAGGTGCCGACAAAACCGCTCTGCGGCCAACGGTGTCAACCGCTGCTCATGACGACGCAAACGAGCGAAGTCATCCGACAGAAGGAAGGCGCGATACCACGCCTTCACCTCGTCACGGATGTCGTCGGCGCCTGGTGGCGCCACCTTCGGGGAACGTCGACGTCGAGCCATACCCCCTCCGACGACAACTGCTGCGCCGGCATTCGGGCAGGTGCGTTGATCCACCTGAAGCCCAGCACCCTCGCGAACGTCCAAAGCGCCATGCCCAACCGCTTCCCCATCACCCTTCTTCACCCGCGCCCCCACGTCGCCGACGCCATCCGCCCCGAATTCGACAAGCTTGGCGTGTCCGTCGAAGTCGGCCGCGTCGAGCAACTTCACCGACGCGTCGACGTCATCGTCACCGCCGGCAACAGCTACGGCATCATGACAGCAGGCTTCGACGCCGCCGTCGTCGAGCTTGCCGGCGAACAGCTCATGCGACGAACCCAAGACCACATCGTCGACCACCACCTCGGCGAACAACCTGTCGGGAGTGCCTTCGCTCTGCCCTCCGGATGCACAGCCTTCGACCACCTGGTGCACGCCCCCACCATGCGAACCCCAGGCGCCATCAAAGGCAACGATGTCGTCTACACGTCGACATGGGCCGCACTGCAGTGCTGCTTCCAACTCAGCCGCAGCTCGACGTCGTCCCACGTTCGCTTTGCTCACTTTGGGATGCGAAGAATCCCTTGGATTCTCCGACGAGCGCGTCCATCTAAGTTTGGGATGCGCTCTGGACTCGCTGAAGTGGTGCTGCCCCTCATGGGCACCGGCTTCGGCGCCGTCGACGTCGAAGAGGCCGCGCGCCAAATGGCCGTCGCCATTCGACACCTACGCCACCCGCAACGTGTGAGAGACTGGGACGTCGTCACCCGTCGTGAGCGACGGATTCTCGGAGACCGAACATGAAAGTGTACTTGGACGACGTGCGCCCTCCGCCCGACGGATGGACGTTGGTGCGTTGGCCTGAAGACGCCATTGAGCTTCTGCAGACGGGCAACGTCACGCACCTCAGCCTCGACCATGACCTCGGCGACGACGAGAACGGCACCGGATACGACGTCGTGCTGTGGCTGGAGGAGGCGGTGGCGACGCGTGGGTTTCGTCCGCCGGTGGTGACGGTGCATTCGTCGCATTCATCCGCGCGCGAGAAGATGGAGCGCGGCATTGCGAGCATTGAACGGCTGGCGAAGCGTTGATGTCGCGCCTTCACAAGTGAGTGGACCCTGATGGAAGTTCGATTTGAAGTCGTTGTCGGCCCCTATGACGTCGAGCCCGAATGCGACGGCTGCGTTGGGGACGGCTGGTTCGCCTTTCCTGCCCTGCCCCGGCAGGTGCAGGTGGATGTGGTCCGCCAACACCTTGCGCCGCTCGCAGAACAGGGGACTCCGCTGTCAGACACGGTGCCTCTGTTTGGTGGTGCTCGCATCATCGTCGACGGTGAAGTGGTCCTCGAGCCTCAATGCTGTGGTGACCTCAGTGATGCTTGGAGTTGGCTGCAGCTCAGGGACCCAGACTTTCAGCGCGGCGTCCTTTGCCTTGAGGGGCACCCGAGCCCCGTCGTCGAGCGTGACGGTGGCTCATTTCGAGTGGTGTGCGAAGACGAGGTTGAGACTTTCAGTGGGGCCAAGGCGTCCTTTCACCTCGACATCGAAGCCACACTGCGTGCCCTTGCGTCCATCGAGGTCGCTCGTCGTGAACTCCGGTCAGCGGTGCGAGAGATTGCTGGCGAGTTTCCAGTAGCCGACTTGACGACGCTGCTCATCGACGGCGATGAAGACGGCATCACCTCGTGAGCCGACTTTGTGTCGGTTGTCGAATCAGCAACCGAGCCTCAATCACAATCACTGCGCCATTATCGAAGTAGATAGAACGCACTCGAGTTCTCTCTCGTATGTACTGCCAAATGGGTGGACCCAAGACCGAAACTGGGCTGCCGGTCGATTGGCATGCGTCCTGCTCTGTTCCTCGCAGGAGGCCCTATGGACGACTGGAACATCAGCCCTGCTTTGAAAACGTTTGCCGCGCACCTGGAGACCGAGTGCGTCTACGGCTGCTGCGGCTTGGATGCGTATGACCCGGACATCCAACGCATGGTGTCCTACCTCGACAGCGTGGGGCTCGACGTTGGGCAGACGCTTGTCGTCGAGCTTGAGGCGCTGGAACACGAGTTGGTGTCGTCTGCCTCCTATGGTGCGGACGAGATGAGCATCTGGCGACGACGGTTGTCTGCGGCGCTCGGCTGGGTCGCAGGTGGACGGGCTGCTTCGAAACTGTCGCTCGGCGAATGGGCACGTCGCTGTGAGGAGGCGTCGTGACTGAGTACGTTTCTGTTGCGCCAGAGTCGGAGGACCAGCTTCTCCCCGTTGAAGACGTCGTTGTCGTCCTACGACGAGACCCGCGTATCAAACAGACAGCGGCCTGTGAGTTCGGCTCGACATCATCCGAGTGGTTCGTTGTTGTCGTCGCTCGAGCGAAGGCTGGCAACTATGGTGCCTACTCTGTCGAAAACGGCGTGAACCTCGTCGAGGTCGTCATGTCGGACAACAGTGTTGTCGGCAAGGAAGTCGCGCACACTATTGCCGCTGCGCTGGGATGGCGGGTTTGCGTTGAGCCGTGACGCATGACCGACCGTTCGGTGGAGGCGCGCGTGAAAAAGCGTCGGGTCACCTTCTCATTGCCCAGAGGTATCTAACGCCGGCCAAACCCGCTGGGGTGCGACGACGTAGTCTTGACCGAACTCCTCAAGCGCCCATGCATTGATGGTTGTCGTCGCCTCTCGCTCTCCGCGAGACTTCTCAATCGACGAATACACCCTCTCTGCATCCTCAACCCACTTGGAGCGCTCCTCGTCAGACGCTGCAGGGAGAGGGCGCACAGCACACAGTCCAACCAGGCGCGGCTGCACGCCCTCGTCAAGAGCCGCTTGCAGTCGAACGTGGCCATCGAGAAGCAGCCACTTCCCAACCAGCGGGGCATAGATGACCAAGACTGGAGGAAGCCGCTGCTCTCGTACCCTCTTGCGCCACATGTGCAGGCGACTGTCATCGGCCTCTGTGGCCTTGCCCCGGTTTCGTGGACAGTTGGTTAAGCGGCTTCCAAGGTCCGCATCGAGAGTACCTCGTAGGCCACGGGGCTCAATCCGCCATTCGCTGAATGACGTCGTTGAGGGTTGTAGAATTCATCGATGTAGTCGCGGACGGCCTCTTTCAAGCCCGCCTTCGTCGGCCAACTGCGTCGACACACCAGCTCTGTTTTCAGCGTCGAGAAGAAGCTCTCAGCGACGGCGTTGTCCCAGCAATCGCCCTTGCGGCTCATGCTCTGCTGCGCGCCCGCGTCGTCGAGCGCTGCCCGGTACGCCTTGCTTGCGTACTGGCTGCCCCGGTCGGTGTGGCACACGAGCCCAGGGCCCGGACGGCGCTTGCGCACCGCCGTTGTCCAAGCGTCGACGCGAAGCTGAGCGGGCATCTCGTCGTCGAGCGCGTACCCGACGACTTTGCGCGAGTACAAGTCGATGAGGACAGCGAGGTACATCCACCCCTCCCACGTTCGAATCGCCGTGATGTCTCCAACCCAAGCGCGATTGGGCTCGTCGATGACGAAGTTGCGTTGCAGCAAGTTCGGCGCGTAGCCCTCGTCGTGCTCTGACAACGTCGTCTTCTTGAACCGTCGAGGGGCGCGGCCGACGAGCCCCTCTTCGCGCATCAGACGCGCGACGCGCTTTTTGCTGACTTTGAAGCCATCGTCCCGGAGGTCTTTCAAGATGCGCGGCGCGCCGTACGTCTCGCGACTTCGACGAAAGGCCACCCGGATGTGCACCCGAAGACGTTCATCTTCTTTGGCCCGCGCCGACGCCGTTCGACCTCGCCACGCGTAGAAGCCCGACGTCGACACGTCGAGCACGCGGCACATCATTCGGATGGAGTAGCGACGAGAATACTTCTCAATGGCCCGGCACTTCATTTCTTGGCCTTGGCGAAGTACCGCGCCGCATCGGCTAAAAAATCGCGTTCCTCCCGCAGCTCGCGGACCTCCTTGCGAAGCCGACGCAGCTCTTCGAGCTCTTCGCTCGTCGCTGTGGCGGGTGCGGTGACTCCGTCTTCACGGGCCTTCTTGAGCCAGGAGTAGACCTGCGACGTGTGCAGGTCGTGCTCATCGGCCACCTCGGCCACGGATTTCTTCTCAGACAAGACGAGCTG